>CAEZZJ010000017.1_pt1 | contig 11487 bp, 11 predicted proteins | sample 7266371 | NCBI WGS metagenome assembly CAEZZJ01 (sample SAMEA6813957, study PRJEB35770) | freshwater metagenome | biome: Freshwater; feature: Freshwater reservoir; material: water | place: Czech Republic | collected 2016-08-15 | depth 30m m | reverse complement strand
TAGCTACCCAATTGAAGCAAATACTTATTTGAAGGCAATTGGTACAGGCGCACAAAAGACACTTGCAAAGGCCGGATACGGTTTCATGCCACTTGATGCGCAACTAGATGGCAACAAGCAAATTTCAGATATCGAAGCAATGATTACAAAGAAGGTAGACGCAATGATCGTTTATCCTCTTGATTCAAAAGGTCTAAAGCCAGCAATGGATAAGGCTAAAGCTGCGGGTATCAAGGTAATCACCATGAACTACACAGTTAATGACTCAAAGAAGGCTCCAGCTTCACCTTCATTAGCTCAGGTTCAAGATGCATTCCCACAACGCACACTTGCTAAGGAAAAAGTTAAGTACCTAAACGAAGTACTTCCAAAGGGTGGAAATGTACTTTATGTAGGTCTTGGCTTCCCAGTGTATGCGCTTGAAGCACATGCAAATATGTTCAAGGAAGAACTTGCTAAGGACAGCAAGTACACCTACCTAGGTCGTGTTGACAACCAGAGCGATGATGCTGAAGGCGGACGCCAGGCAGTAGAGCAAGCTCTTGTTAAGTATCCAAAGGTTGATGCAATCGTCGCTTATAACGACCCAACAGCACTAGGCGCTTATTCAGCGGTTTCTGCTCGCGGAAAGATTGACATCAAGGTTGTTGGTAACCAGATGCAACCTGAAGCTGTTAAGTCAATCAGCAAGGGTCAGATTGACGGATCATGGGACTTCAATCCAGTTGAGTCAGGAATTTCGCTTGCGAAGTTAACTATCTCAATTCTAAAGAAGGAACCAAAGGCTAACTGGAACAAGACAATTCAAACTCCAGCCAAGTTCTATGATGCTTCTACAATTTCAGACTTCGTACCTTGGACAACACGGGCGAATAAGATCAAGTAGTAGTTAAAGAAAGAAAAAAACCCCGCCTTCCAATTGGAAGGCGGGGTTTTTACTTCTTCTAAAGATTAACTCGTCTCACCAGCACGGCGACGACGGACGTTATCTCCCCAAACCGCAATCACAATCACAATTCCAGTGATTACATATTGCCATTCTTGTTGAAGTTCGAGAATGCGAAGACCATTAACTAGAACGGCCATAATCAAAGCACCAATGATGGTTCCGCTGATTGTTCCCTTTCCACCAAGAAGTGAAGTTCCACCAATAATTACAGCTGCAATAGCTTCTAGTTCATAGCCAAGTCCAAGATCTGGACGAGCAGAGCCGAGACGAGAAGTTAGAACGACTGCTGCCATACCAACATATAGGCCACCAAGACCATAAATTGCTACGAGCCAGTTATTTACCTTAACGCCAGAAAGTTTTGTAGCGGCTTCATTTGATCCGATAGCAAATGTGTAACGTCCAATAACTGTTTTATTGAGGATAATCGCGGCAATTATTGCGCCAACGAAAAGAATTAAGACGCCATTAGGAATCTTAGGAATTAGATTTCCTTGGGCGATTGAATCCCAACCCTTTACATCGGTTGTGAATAGAACTGGCTTCATATCTGAAACGATCAAAGCTAGACCTTGAGCTGCCTTCATTGTCGCCAAAGTTGCGATAAATGGTGGCAACTTAAGGACTGTAATCAAGAGTCCGTTAATTACGCCGACAAGTCCGCCAACTACAACTCCAACAATCATTCCACTTACAACACCTAAGTCGAGTGCCATAACTGTTTTACCAACAATGATTGCCACAAGTGCGGTTGCGGTTCCAATGGAGAGGTCGATGCCGCCGGTGATAATTACGAAGGTAGTTCCAATGGCGAGCAACCCAATAACTGTTGTTGACATCAGAATTCCGCCGGAAACGTTCTCCCATGAGGCGAACACTGGACGCATGATTGTGAAGAAGATGAAGATTACGACGAGGCTTCCTAGTGCAAGGACTCGACCAATCTCACGTTTAGCGAAGGCGCTAAGTCGATTGCCGCCTTCAACTTCACTTTCTACTGCTTTTACTGCTTCTGACATAGCACTCTCTTTTCTTGGCTTGTTTAACTTTTATTAATCGCGGAATTTTGTTGCGTACTGCATGATCTTGTTCTGGTCTGCATCTTTATTGTCGATGATTCCTGTCAACTTGCCTTCGCACATAACTGCAATGCGGTCAGACATTCTAAGGATTTCGGGAAGTTCAGAAGAGATCATGATGATTGCTTTACCTTCCGAAGCTAGCTTTGTGAGTAGTTTGTAGATTTCATCCTTGGCGCCAACATCGATACCGCGAGTTGGCTCGTCGAATATCAAGATTTCACAATCTCGAGTAAGCCACTTTGCAATAACAACTTTCTGCTGGTTTCCACCAGAAAGATTCTTTACATATTGGTTCTCAGATGGGGTACGAATCGAAAGCTTCTTGATTACATCGCGAACAATCGATCCAGCAGGCTTTGTCTTTAAGAAGCCAAATTTGTTTGAGAATGAAGGAATTGAAGAGAGAATCACATTGAACGTAATGTTCTGGATAAGAAGGAGACCATATTTCTTTCGGTCTTCAGATAAATATCCGATTCCAGCCTTAACAGCATCTGATGGGTTCTTAATCTTTATCTCATTACCGTGAAGAAAAATCTTTCCGGCAGTCTTTGGATCGGCTCCGATTAGGGCGCGCGCTAATTCCGTTCTACCTGCTCCCATTAATCCAGCGAAGCCAAGAATTTCACCTTTACGCAGATCAAATGAGACATCGCGCAATAGATTTAAATCTGAGATGCCTTCAACTTTCAAGACAATTTCATTGCTAAGTGGGCGGGCTTCTGGTCGTTGGTCTTGATCAACTTTGCGGCCAACCATTAGGGAGATAACTTCTGGGATAGATGTTTCGGTGGTAGTTAAAGTCTTTACATATTCACCGTCACGGATAACAGTGATTCGATCAGTAATTTTGCTTAGCTCTTCAAGGCGGTGAGAGATATAGACAACGCCCTTGCCTGCTGCCTTTAGGGTGCGGATGATTTTAAATAGCGCTTCAGTTTCAGATGGGGTCAGCGATGAAGTTGGTTCATCCATAATAATTACTTGGCCACGGTAGGAAACGGCCTTTGCGATTTCAACCATTTGCTGTTTTGCAATAGTTAGTTCGCCAACAATCTGCTTTGGATCTAGGACAAGCTCTAGCTCATCAAGAAGCTCTTTCGCAGCCTTATTTAGTTTGGCATTGTCTAGGAAAACTCGGCCCTTGCGACGATCTTCGCGACCAATGAAAATATTTTGAGCAACTGTTAAATCTGGCATCAAATTCAGTTCTTGGTGAATGATGCTAATACCTAATTTTTGCGCCTCAAGTGGGCTGGAGACATTTACGTGGTTTCCTTTATAGACGATATCGCCTGTGTCTTTCTTATAGATTCCAGAAAGAATCTTCATCAACGTCGATTTACCAGCACCATTTTCGCCAACAATCGCGTGGACTTCACCTTCATTTAAATCAAATCGCACATTGTTAAGTGCCTTAACTCCAGGGAACTCCTTGCTTACACCAGTCAAGGATAAGAGTTGAGTTGTTGCCATTAGTTCCCCCATTTACCTATTTAAAACTGCTTTAAATCTCTTACTAATAATAAAGCATAATGGCCGGGATTGCTCCCGGCCATTACAACTAACTATTACAAATCAATCGATTAAATCGAATTATTCGTAAAGGTTTCCAGCGATCTTTGGATCGGTGATGTTCTTCTTATCGTAGTAGTAGAAACCTGTATCGATAAGTGGCTTTGGAACTGTCTTTTCGCGAACGTAGTTAACTAGCGCTTCAACAGTCTTAGCTCCGATACCCATTGGGCTTTGTGTAATTGCACCTGATTGTAGGCCTGACTTGATGTTAGCAACTTGTTGCTTTCCTGAGTCAAAACCAATCAGCTTAACTTTACCCTTGGTCAACTTAGCTGCCTTGAATGCTTGTCCAGCACCAATTGATACACCTTCGTTTGTTCCGTAGATACCCTTTAGGTCCTTGTTAGCAACAAGAGCTGCGCTTGTGATTTCTTGTGCCTTAAGAGCATCTCCACCTTCTGAGTATTGAACTGGAAGAAGAGTGATGTTCTTGTACTTAGCCTTGATGCGGTTTACGAAACCATCGCGGCGATCGATACCAGTTTGGTTTGTTTGTGAGTGACCAATAACCAAAACTTTACCCTTGCCACCGATTAGAGCAGCCATCTTGTCAGCTGCAAGTGAACCAGCAGCCTTGCTGTTTGTGTAAGCAACACCTAGTGCACAGTCTGAAGCAGTTCCTAGTGCGCCTGGGCAGCTAGCAGCTGTATCGAACATGTAAACAGGAATTCCTGCAGTGTGTGCAGCCTTTAGGTGTGAAACAGATTCTGTTGTACCTAGTGCTGCGTAACCGATTGCATCTGGCTTTAGGGCAATTGCGCCATCAAGCATTTCAAGTTGCTTATCGATCATTGTTTCGGTTGCAGGTCCTTGGAAGTGAATTGTTGCATTCATCTTCTTAGCTTGATCTTCTGCACCCTTCTTAACTGCTTGCCAGAATTGGTGTGTTTCGCCCTTTGAGATTAATTCAATCTTTAGAGTCTTGTCAGCAGCGTTAACAGCTGAACCTGTTCCGACAACTAGTGCCATTGCTGATGCAACAGCAACGATAGTTAGAACTTTCTTCATTTGTTTCCTTTCGAAAGCAGCGGAATCGCTGTGGCAGAACTCTATAAAGGATGTGTCCAAAGCGTCTAGGTGAGACCTGCCAATACAGGCTTGGCTAAGCCTTTGTTACCAAATTGTTATTTCAGGGGTGATTTCTACGCCAATTTATAAGCGTGAATCGCGGTCTGGCTCCAGAAGCTTTCGTTCTCACTTGGACTAAGTCCAATGGTCAAAGACTCTGCCAATTCAACAACTTCAGAGTAAGTCGCAGCCAAAGTTGCGACCGGCCAATCAGATCCAAACATCAAACGGTTTGGCGTAAATATTTCAATTAAGTGATCCGTGTATGGAAGAAAATCTCTTACCTCCCAATTTTTCCAATTAGCTTCAGTTACTAGCCCAGAAATTTTACAGACAACATTTGGCAGCGAAGCTAGTTCGGTTATTAAGTTCTTCCAAGGTTGCATCTCTGATTTTGAAATATAAGGTTTTGAAATATGGTCCATAACAAATTGCACTTCCGGGCAAGCTTTTACTAATTCAATTGCTGCAGGCAACTCTGGAGTCTTGGTGAGTAAGTCATAAGTAATTCCAAGTGCGCCAAGTTTTCTAACATTTTTAATACTCTCTTCACGTGCCAAATAATTTGGATCTACATGATCTTGTGCGATATCGCGAATGCCTTTTAGATAATTAGCGCCCGGTAAATCTAGGTATTTGTGCAGATGTTCGATTGCATCTGGCGCATCAATCTGTAACCAGCCAACTACTCCTACGACAAGTTCATCACTTTCTGCGATAGCTAGAAGTTCGGGAGTCTCGGCATAGTCTGTAATTGTCTGAACCAAGACTGTTTGTTCTACTCCGGTTCGATAAATTGCTTCCCGCAAATCTGGCATTGAAAAATTTCGACGAATTGGTTTCATGGCATCGCCAGTTATCCAGCCCTGATCACGAACCGAAAGATCCCAGATGTGATGATGCGAATCGATTCTCATACTTTTAGTTATTAGCCAACTGCGACAATATTATTTAGTGGCTTTCCCTCTGCTAATAATCTAAGTTGAGATTCAACCAATTTGCGGCCGCGGGGTTCAAAGGCTGTTGAGTTTCCACCAACGTGGGGGACAAGTAACAAGTTCTTTGCACTCCAAAGTGGATGTCCTGCTGGCAGTGGTTCTGGATCAGTTACATCAAGTGCGGCATGCAACCTTCCAGAATTTAGCTCGTTAATTAGCGCTTCGGTATCGATAATTGGTCCACGTGCGACATTAACGATTAGCGCACCATCCTTCATTTTTGCTAAGCGTTCTTTATTGAACATATGTCTTGATTCATCAGTCAGCGGAAGAATCAAAATCACAATATCGAGCGTTGGTAAGTGTTTATCTAATTCATCAATCTTTATTGATCCCTCACGTCCAGATTTCGAGAAGCTTGTAACGCTGACATCAAAACCTGAAAGATTCTTTACTACTTGCTTTCCGATAGAACCAAAGCCAATGACGCCAATTTTGCTATCGGATAGTGAGGTAAATCTGCGGTGATTCCAGGTGCCGGCAATTTGATCGCGAATAAATTCTGGAAAACCTCGGCGAGATGAGAGCGCAAGGCCAACTGCAAGTTCTGCAGTTGAAGCATCGTGGACGCCACTTGCATTGCAGAGAGTTAACCCTGGGCGAACATAGGCAAGCGCATCGTCATATCCAGCATTTGGCATTTGTAGAACCTTCAAATTCGGCATCTTTGCGGCATATGCCAATGCAGTTGCGCCACCCATATAAGAAGGCACAAAGAATTCAATTTTTGAGAGATCAGATGAATCAAGAGGAAAATCTTTGGGTGAATGCAGAACCACGCCTTCTGGAACATTTAGATCATGCCACTGACTCCAAGCTACAACTTTGCTCATTTAAATTAGCGCCTCTCCGCAATGACTTCGACTGTGTTAACTAATCTACCAACTCCTGCAACATCGATTTCAACGATGTCATTAGCAGCTAATGAAATATCTAGCGGTGGCACAATTCCAGTGCCGGTTGAGAGAACAACTCCATGTGGGAAATCTTGACATCTAAATAGATAAGAAATTAAATCTTCTAGGGTTCTATTTAGAGAACCAAGTGATGTCTCTGCCTCCCATGCGATATTTGTTCCGCGAATAATTCGGGCTTTTATTGCCATCTCACTTGCAGCAGGTGCCAGCCAAGATGGAGTTATATCTGGTCCTATCGCAGTTGATCCAATATAAATTTTTGCTTGCGATAGATAGAGCGGATTTTCGCCTTCGATAGTACGAGCAGTCATGTCGTTGCAGATGGCGTAACCAATTATTTCGCGATGCTTATTTATATATATTGCTACCTCAGGTTCTGGAACTGAAGCATCGGAGTCATAGCGAATTCCAACTTTTTCATTTGAGCCACGTGCACGAACTGCATTTGATTTAAAGAACAGCTCTGGTCGATCGGCTTCATAAACTCTCTGATAAACATCAGGTACACCAGATTCTTCCTTTCTTGCATCACGAGAACGGAGGTAGGTAACTCCGGCGCCCCAGATTTCGATTTCTGGTGCGATTGGTGCAACAACTTCGCCTTTAATAACATCTGATGTACTGGCAACAGCGCTCTTTAACTCGGCAAGTGTTAAATGCATCGCCTGTGTGAGTGTTGGAATTTGCGCAACACTTGAATGCTTGCCTTCTACGGTTACCGCAAACTGATAGTCGTTAGCAGTTGTTTTTAAAATTGAAAATTTCATCATTAATCCAATCTACGCCAAATGGAATTTCTCGGGAATTGTGTGCCACCACTGGCCGTCTTCAACTTCGGCAACTGGATTTTGCATCGGACCAGTAATTTTCCACCAGCGTTGTGTCTCTGGATCGGCAGCGATTAACGCCATATCCGCTTCGTAATCGTCTCCGGTATATTCCATATAAGAGAAGAGTAGATTCTCGTATCTAAATATTGAGAAATTTTGAACGTTTGCCCGCTTCAATGTGGCTAAAACTGTTGGCCAAACTTCTTCATGAATGCGTTCATATTCCGCAATATCTTTAGGTTTAACTCCAACTACTTGAGCAATACGCTTTACCGCCATTATGAGAACCTTTCAATCAGATTTGCATCTTCAAGTTGAGACCAAATATCTGCTGGAAGTTCTAAATCAAAATCCGCGATATTCGAAAGTAATTCCTTGCTATTGCGAGATCCGGTAAGAACTGATGTAACAGCAGGATGTCGGAGCGGAAATTGCAGAGCTGCGGCCGTAAGCGGAATTCCTAGATTCTTTAGGAATGCGCCAATCGCTTGGGCTTTCGCAATGACTTCATCAGAAGCTGGCAAATATTCAAAAGTTGCACCAGGTTTTGGGTCTGCAAGAACTCCAGAGTTAAAAACCCCTCCGATAGTTATATCCACTTTTCGTTCAAGCGCGTAAGGCAACAATTTATTTTGTGCACTTTGATCTAGCAAGGTGTATCTACCGGCAAGCAGTGCGATATCTAGATCTACATTCTTCATAATCTCGATTGCAACATCGCAGAAATTAATACCAATTCCTATTGCTTTAATAATTCCTTGACGTTTTAAATCTGCAAGAACTGGGTAGGCCTCATTTATCGCCTGCGGAATATGGTTTTCCGCATCATGCATTAGTGCAATATCAATATGGTCAACACCCATACGATCTAAGCTTTCATTGAAAGATCGCTTTATGCCTTCTGCCGAGTAATCAAAGATCGGTTGAATATGTGGATCTGCATCTGGAAACCACGGAACTGGATCAGCTTTTTCAACCCAATTTAAAACTCGACCGACCTTAGTTTGTAAGACATATGGTTTAGAAGCTTTGCTCAAAATACGTCCAAGGCGTTCTTCAGCAAGCCCATGTCCATATAGTGGAGCGGTATCAAAATAATTCATTCCGCTATCAAGGGCGGTATTAATTAATTGGTCGCTCTCTGAAATATCTACTGATTTGAAGAGACCAGCTAGCGGAGCGGTTCCAAGGCTTAGCCTGGTTAATTCGAGGTCTACGCGCTTCATCCCAACTTTCTGGTTATGTCGCGCCATGAAAATTATCGTATAGGATTTTTGCTAATAAGCGAAGAGTTCACATCCGAAATTGCAAAGGAAGCGCATGCCAAAGATCACTGGATTTAAGACCGTCGATGTCAGATTTCCTACATCACGTGGTTTAGATGGTTCGGATGCGATGAATAAAGAGCCTGATTATTCAGCGGCACTAGTAATTCTTGAAACAGATGATCCAAATTTAGAGGGCCATGGCTTTGTATTTACTTGTGGCCGTGGAAATGATTTGCAATGCGATGCAATTGATTTATTAGCCACATATGCAGTTGGGCGAGATCTAGAAGAACTTTCCAAGAGCATGGGCGAGTTCGCAAGAAGTTTGGTTAGAGATTCCCAAATTCGTTGGCTTGGACCAGAAAAAGGTGTAACTCAGATGGCAGCAGGCGCTGTGGTAAATGCCGCTTGGGATTTAGTTACAAAATTCAAAAAGAAACCGCTATGGAAATTCCTATCTGATTTATCTCCAGAAGAAATTGTTGAGCTAATTGATTTCCGTTACATAACCGATGCGCTAACACCTGATGAGGCGCTCGCGATTTTGCGTAAAGCCCAACCAAATCGCGCTGCTAATGAAGCACAATTAATTAAAGAAGGACTGCCTGCTTACACAACTACGCCAGGTTGGTTGGGGTATACCGATGAGAAAATGGTACGTCTTGCAAAACAAGCAGTTGCCGATGGCTATAAGTTAATTAAATTAAAGTGCGGTGGAAATCTTGAAGATGATAAGCGCAGATTGCGCCTTGCTCGCGAAGCGGTTGGGCCAGATATCAAGATCTCAATTGATGCTAATCAAGTTTGGGATGTTAATCAGGCGATTGAATGGATTAAGGGAATTGGTGATGTAAACCTGCACTGGGTTGAAGAGCCAACTAATCCGGATGATGTTTTGGGCCATGCAACAATTGCAAAAGCGATTGCACCTGTTCGTGTTGCAACCGGCGAACATGGGATGAATCGCATTATTTTCAAGCAGATGTTGCAAGCAAAATCTTTCTCGTTCGTACAGATTGATGCGACTCGGGTAGCCGGAGTGAATGAAAATCTGGCAATAATTTTGATGGCGGCAAAATTTGGAGTTCCAGTTTGCCCACATGCTGGTGGAGTTGGCTTATGTGAGATGGTTCAACATCTTGCAATGTTCGATGCAGTTGCAGTTACCGGACACCACGCCGATCGAGTCGTTGAATTTGTTGATCACTTGCACGAACACTTTGTTGTTCCAACCGATATTCAAAACGCACATTACATGCCACCACTAAAACCTGGTGCTGGCTCAGAAATGTATGCGCAGACAATCGCAGATTTCACCTTCCCAACTGGAAAAGAATGGATAAACGCATGAGCACTGAATTCGCAGGATTAACCGCAGTAGTTACAGGTGCGGGATCAGGTATCGGACTTTCAACGGCGAAAATTTTAAAGGAACGTGGCGCGACTGTTTATGGTTTCGACTTAGCAGAAGGTGGCATGTCTGGAATTGCAACATGGGTGCAGTGCGACGTCGGCGATGATGCGTCAGTAACCAAGGCCTTTGAAGGAATTACAAAGTTAGACATACTTATTAATAACGCAGCAATAAGCGCTGTCGGGACCATTGAAGCCAACTCTTCTGAAGAGTGGATGAAGGTTATGAATGTAAATGTTCTTGGAATCGTGCGCACTTCTAAGTCTGCGCTTCCACTTTTACGCAAGAGCAAGAGTGCAGCAATAGTTAATACATGTTCAGTTGCAGCGACTGCGGGAATTCCAAAACGTGCGGTTTACAGTGCATCAAAAGGCGCTGTTCTATCGCTAACTCTTGCAATGGCAAATGACCACATTGTTGATGGGGTTCGAGTTAACTGCGTTAATCCTGGAACTGCGGATACACCTTGGGTACAACGCTTATTGGCACAAGCAGCTGATCCGGCTGCAGAGCGCGCAGCACTTGAGGCACGCCAACCACTTGGTCGATTAGTTTCACCAGAAGAAGTAGCTAGCGCAATTTGTTACTTGGCCAGCCCGCTTCAAGGTTCTACTACAGGTACTTCTCTAACTGTTGATGGTGGAATGCAAGGCTTACGCATTCCCAAGTAGTTTTACTTCTCTTCAAGTATTAGCGAAACCGAATTAATGCACCAACGTTGATCAGTTGGTACGTCATAGCCTTCGCCTTCAAATACATGTCCTAGGTGCGAGCCACAGTTAGCGCAACGCACTTCGGTGCGAACTCGCATTCCAAGTGATCGATCTTCAATTAACTCAACCGCATCATCTTTTGTTGGTGCATAAAAAGATGGCCACCCACATCCAGAATGAAACTTCGTTTCACTCCTAAATAATTCATGGTTACAAGCTTTGCAACGATAACTTCCGACTTTGTCGCTGTCGGTATATTCACCCGTAAAGGGTCTTTCAGTTGCGCCATGGCGCAAGACTTCAAATGAGAGTGGATCTAATTTTGTTGCAAGCTCGGCATTATCGATTTGTACCGGATATTTCTTCTCGCTACTTAGCTCATTGCCTAATTGATTGGACATGTTGGCATATTACGCAAACTTTCTAAGCAGTGCCAGATATAGAATTACCCCATGCGTAAATTGGTTGCAAGGGTTCGAAAGCTCTTTGCTGATCGCAAAACCTGGGTCCGTTTAATTGCAGTTTCAGCACTTGCATCGGGCGTTGCCTGGCAGATAGGTGACTTATTAATCAAAGATGGCGGAGTTGTCGCCGCAATTATTTGTGCATTAAGTATTCGAATTTCACTTTATAAATCAGTTCGAGAAGGCTTCGGTCAGATCGTTGGAAC
>CAEZZJ010000016.1_pt1 | contig 11582 bp, 10 predicted proteins | sample 7266371 | NCBI WGS metagenome assembly CAEZZJ01 (sample SAMEA6813957, study PRJEB35770) | freshwater metagenome | biome: Freshwater; feature: Freshwater reservoir; material: water | place: Czech Republic | collected 2016-08-15 | depth 30m m | reverse complement strand
TTGCTAGATGAACCAACTAACCATTTAGATGTTGAAGGCGTTGCTTGGCTTGCGCAATATATAAAACGAAACACTAAATTAGCTGTCGTTGTCATCACTCACGATCGCTGGTTTCTAGATGAAGTATCAGAACAAATTTGGGAAGTTGTCGAGGGAAAAGTATTGGCCTACGAAGGCGGCTACTCTGCATACGTACTTTCAAAAGCTGAACGAGCAAGACAGACGAGTGTTGAAGATGGCAAGCGAAATATGTTGATTCGCAAAGAACTTGCCTGGCTTCGTCGTGGCGCTCCAGCACGAACAGCCAAACCAAAATTTCGAATTGAAGCCGCGAACACTTTAATTGCTAATGAACCACCGCCACGCAATGAAACTGAGTTACTTAATTTTGCAGCAAATCGCCTTGGTAACACTGTATTTGAAATTCACCAAGCAACTATTAAAGCTGGCGAAAAAAACATTCTAGATAAGCTTTATTGGAATGTAGGACCAGGAGATCGCATTGGAGTTGTTGGCGTAAATGGAGCTGGTAAAACAACGCTATTTAAGGCTCTCTTATCTCAAATAGCACCTACCGCCGGAAAAATTACAGTTGGAGTAACAGTAAAAGCAGCGTTTCTATCTCAACACCTCGAAGAACTTGATCCAACATGGCGCGTACTTGAAGCCGTTGAAAAAGTTGCTAATCAAGTACAACTTGGTAACGGCAAAGAATTATCGGCCAGCCAGCTCTGTGAAAAATTAGGATTCAATACTGATTTGCAATGGACACCGGTAGGTGACTTATCAGGTGGAGAGCGAAGAAGATTGCAACTGACAAGATTGTTGATGGATAGCCCTAATGTTCTGCTACTTGATGAACCAACAAATGATTTTGATGTAGAAACTCTTACAGCGTTGGAAGATCTTCTCGACTCCTTTGGCGGCACTCTACTTATAATCTCGCACGATCGTTATTTTCTAGAACGGGTATGCGATCGCTTCGTTGGCTTATTAGGCGATTTGAGCCTCCGCGATTTACCCGGTGGCATCGATGAATATTTGAAGTTACGTGAAACTTCCATCCAGCCTGCATTGACTACTGCACCAAAAGCCAAGAGTTCTAATATCGCTGAAATCAAAGAGGTTCGTAAAGAGATTGCGAAGTATGAGAGACAAATCGCAAAGCTAGAAATACAAATTCTCGATTTAGAGAGCCAGCAGAGCGAACTTGCTTTTGATCATGAGAAACTAGCCAATAACATGGAAGAATTGGCGCTGCTAGCCGAAGAAAAAACAGCAATTGAAGAGAGTTGGCTGCAGGCCAATTCACGTTTGGAAGGTCTCGAAAATTAAGAGTTCACATTCTCAAATTGCAAGGCTAGAGGCACTTGCTGCTATTTCTGGCGTGCTCATCGCACTTCAATCAAGAGCAAATGGCGAACTATCACATCTACTTGGAAACAGTACTGAGGCCGCACTTGTTTCATTTGGTTCTGGGCTAATAGTTATTTCGCTAATTGCGCCTTTTAATAAATCAATAAAACAGGGATTACGCAATCTACGAAGCGCCGTTGCGGCAAAACAGATACCGCGCTGGCGCTTATTTGCTGGAGTTTTAGGCGGAAGTTTTGTCGCGCTCCAAACCCAAGTAGTTCCACTAATAGGCGTTGCACTTTATTCGGTTGCATCAATCGCGGGACAAACCGCAATGTCTTTAATCGTTGATCGAATTGGGTTAACGGGTGGTGGCAAGAAACTAATTTCAAAACGAAGAGTCACTGCGGCGCTTATTACAGTTTTTGCTGTTTTAATATCTGCGTTAGATCGAATTTCAGTTGCTTCTTTCTCGGTTCTTGCTGTTGCCCTAGCAACTTTGGCAGGTGCTCTAGTAGGAATCCAGCGCGCACTTAATGGACAGATTAATGAGTACTCAAAAGCCAGCTTCACAACATCGCTATTGAATTTCTTTATGGGAACATCAGTTTTAGTTATTATGTTATTTGCGTTATTGCTAATCAAAGGTAATGAAATTGTCGCCTTACCAAGTGGGCCGTGGTGGATTTATACTGGCGGAACGGTCGGAGTTATCTATATTGCCTTTACCTCAACAATTGTTCAGCACCTTGGCGTTCTAACCTTCACGCTATTTAGTGTTGGTGGAACTTTGATTGGCTCACTCCTAATTGATATTTTCTCACCAACAAATGGAAATACCGTTTCCTGGTATTTAGTTTCCGGAATCCTAATGACCTACCTAGGCGTAGTTATTGGCGGTCAATCCCGTTTGTTTAAGCGTTAAGCGCGACCTGCAAGTTTTACTGCCTCAGCAACTTTAGAAACGACTTGAGTATCAAAAACACTTGGGACAATAAAGTTAGCATTTAGTTGATCAGATGTAACACAAGAGGAGATTGCTTCCGCAGCTGCTACCAACATCGCATCAGTAATTTTAGTGATTCGACCATCTAGTAAACCGCGGAAAATTCCAGGGAATGCAAGCACATTATTAATTTGGTTTGGTTGATCGCTGCGACCAGTAGCAACAACAGCGGCATATTTGCGAGCAATCGCGGGATCGATTTCCGGATCAGGATTTGCAAGTGCGAAGACGATTGCACCTGGTGCCATCGCTTCAACATCTGCTTCTTTTAAGACATTTGGCGCACTAACTCCGATGAAAATATCGGCTCCAACCATTGCTTGGGCAATGTCACCGTTGAAATCTCCAGGTGCGCAGTTATCAACAAACCAGGTGCGCATCTCTTCGTCTCCAGCTTTATGTTCAGAGACAAGACCATCTTTATCAAACCCGATAATATTTTTAGCCCCACTTGCAACAAGAAGTCTGGCAATTGCAGTTCCTGCAGCGCCGGCTCCGCTCATAACTATTTTGGTCTTGGCTAAATCCTTCTTCACAAACTTAAGGGCATTTGTAAGTGCAGCTAACACAACAATCGCTGTTCCGTGTTGGTCATCATGAAAAACTGGAATATCTAATAGATCGCGAAGTCGACGTTCTACTTCAAAGCAGCGAGGCGCTGAAATATCTTCTAAGTTAATTCCGCCATATACCGGTGCAATTATTTGAACCGTGCGAACAATCTCATCGACATCTTGAGTATCTAAACAGACTGGCCAAGCATCAACATCTGCAAATCGTTTGAATAGCGCCGCTTTACCTTCCATAACTGGAAGCGCTGCTTCAGGCCCGATATTTCCAAGGCCTAAAACCGCAGAACCATCAGTAACAACAGCAACGGTATTTCGCTTAATAGTTAAGCGCCGGGCATCTGATTTATCTGCAGCTATGGCTTGCGATATTCGAGCAACCCCTGGTGTGTAGGCCCTTGATAAATCATCACGAGTCTTTAGTGGAACCTTTGATTGAATTTCAATCTTGCCACCAAGGTGTAATAAGAATGTGCGATCGCTAACTTTACGAACCGTTAATTCTGGATGGCTTGCAATTGATGCGGTTATTGCATCAGCGTGTTCGGCATCGATTGCATCGCAAGTTACATCTATAACTACGTGATCCAAGAAAGATTCAACAACGTCAAGCGCAGTAATTGCAGCACCAGCCGCAGTAATTGCAGTTGTTACTTCAGCTACTGGTTGAGCAGAAGGCGGACCTTCAACTCGAATTGTTATTCCGTAACCAGGACTTGTTGATGCCATGTATTACACAACTCCGTATAGACGATCGCCGGCATCGCCTAAACCAGGAACGATGTAACCCTTTTCATTTAACTTCTCATCAAGTGCGCCAGTGACAATCGTTATAGGCAGATCTTTTCCAGCAAATTCTTTCTCCAGTAGCGCAATTCCTTCTGGTGCGGCCAAAATTGTTATGGCAGTTATATCTGTTGCACCACGCTCCAATAAATATTTAATTGCTGCAATCAGTGTGCCACCAGTCGCAAGCATGGGATCAAGGATGTAGCACTGGCGACCAGTTAAATCATCAGGCAATCTATTTGCATAAGTTGAAGGTTGAAGAGTGTCGTGATCTCGAATCATTCCTAAGAACCCAACTTCGGCAGTTGGCATTAAACGCGTCATTCCTTCAAGCATTCCAAGACCAGCACGCAAGATTGGAACTACAACAGGTTTCGGTTTTGTAAGAGAGACTCCATTGGCCATTGCAACCGGTGTCTTAACTTGTACCGGTGTTGTGCGAACTTCTCTTGTTGCTTCGTAAGCCAATAACGTAACAATTTCCTCTGTTAATTGGCGGAAAGTTGGTGAGTTAGTTTTTTCATCACGCAGAACTGTCAATTTATGTGCAAGCAATGGATGGTTCGCTACATGGATCTTCACGACTCATACCTTACTCGCGCTAATGGGGCTTGTCGCATGCCCGCTTTAGTGTCAGTATGAAGTCCTTGGAAAATAGGAATTTTTCTTGAACTGGGGGTGAGCGCAATGGCTGGAGATTTCGGAATCATTGCGTGGCACGAAGATGGTCGTTGGAATGTGGCGGAACTAACTCACGTTACCGATCTAGGTTCAATCATGGATCAACTTAATTCGCAGGCTACCAATGGTGGTGCGATTGCACTTATAGCAATTGAAGAAGATTTCTTTATCGTCGCAAGAGCACTTGGTTCTCACATGCAGATGATGATTAGCGATGTTACTTATGCGTTGGAATCTGATCTCGCCGGAGATTTAATTGAAATGTTAGACCTGCCTTTCCCGGAAGAAGAAGATGATTCGCAACCTGGTGGAGATATCGATCTACTCTCTGATTTAGGTATGAGCGCTATGGAACTAGAAGCACTCTGCGATGATCCTGAACTTTTCCCCGATGAACAATTAGATGCAATTGCTTCGAAGTTGGGCTTTGGAAATCAATTCGCAGAAATTTACGAAGGTCAATAAACATTGTCTTTAATCTCTAATAATTTTGAAAATGAAATGCTTCAAGCTCTCGAAATTGCTAAATCAGCGCTCGCAACAGGAGATGTACCTGTTGGCGCTTTAATTTTAAATCCTGAAGGAAAAATAATTTCAACCGGGCATAACCGCCGAGAAATTGATAACGATCCAAGCGCGCATGCTGAAATTGTCGCAATTAGAGGTGCTGCAGAAGTAAATAACTCTTGGCGTTTAGATGGCCACACAATTGTTGTAACTCTTGAACCATGTGCAATGTGTGCAGGTGCCATTGCACAATCGCGAATCAAGGTTCTAGTTTTTGGTGCATGGGATTCGAAAGCCGGCGCAGTTGGCTCTGTTTGGGATGTATTGCGCGATCCAAGGTCACCACATCAGGTTGAAGTAATTTCTGGAGTATATGAAAGTGAATGTGCCGCGTTATTAAGCGAGTTCTTTAAAAAATATCGTTAACGAGCAGTCTGCGCTCTCCGTTACTCTTAGCCAATGACAACGTATGCCTATCTCGGTCCAGCCGGGACATTCACAGAGGCTGCGCTCCGCCAAATCACTAATGATTTAGACACACTAGTTCCATATTCAAATGTGACCGCGGCGCTAGATGCAGTGCGAAGTGGCAAGGCTGAGAAAGTATTAGTACCTATCGAAAATTCAGTTGAAGGTGTCGTATCTAGAACATTAGATGAACTTGCACTTGGAACGCCACTAGTTGTCACTGCTGAAACTACGCTTCCTGTTACTTTTTCATTGATGGTTCTACCAAATCATGTCGGCAAGGCGATCACAAAGATCGCAACTCATCCACATGCCGAATCACAATGTCGCTCATATGTTGCAAAGAATTATCCGCAAGCAGAAATTATTGAAATGTCCTCTACAGCAGCTGCCGCAAAAGGATTGGCAGATGGAAACTATGACGCCGCAATTGCATCAGATATTGCTGCAAAGAACTACGGATTAAATATTGTTGCAAGTAATATTGGCGACAACCAAGGCGCGGTAACAAGGTTTGTGGTCGCCGAAAAACCTGGCACTACGCCAGCCCCAACTGGGAATGATCGAACTTCACTTGTTGCATTTATTGGTATCGATCATGCGGGTGCGCTCCTAGAAATTCTCACCGAGTTTGCAAAACAAGATGTCAACTTAACTTTCATCCAGTCTCGACCTACTGGTCTTGAACTCGGTCATTACCATTTCATTATTGATGCAGAAGGACATATTGCTGATCCCAAAGTTGCAGCTGCCGTTGAGGGCGTTCGAAGTATTTGTGAAGATATTCGTTTCCTTGGGTCATATCCCCGCGTTGGTAAAAGTAACTAGGTAGGCTTGCACACGTGATTGATTTAAAAGTTCTGCGCGAAAATCCAGATGTAGTTCGCCATTCTCAAAAAGTGCGCGGCGAGGATGTTTCAGTTGTTGACCAACTAATTGATGCAGATATCAAAGCTCGCACAGCTTTAAGTGAATTTGAAACCCTACGAGCTGAGCAAAATGCACTGTCAAAATCTGTTGGCGCAGCTAAGGGCGATGAAAAAACAGCGTTACTAGAGAATGCTAAAGACCTTGCGAGCCGCGTAAAAGCTGCAGATTCTAAGCGAAGCGAACTCGAAGCACAGGCACGCGAATATTTATTGCGAATTTCTAATCTAATCGATTTAGACGCACCAGTTGGCGGCGAAGAAGATTTCAAAGTGATTGAAGAAATTGGCAAGCCGCGAGACTTTAAGAGCGAAGGTTTTGAACCAAAAGACCATGTCGAATTAGGAAAAACTCTAAAAGCGATTGACACTGAACGCGGCGCCAAGGTTGCCGGTTCAAGATCTTATTATTTGACCGGACCAGGAGCTATGTTGGAATTCGCATTAGTTAATTATGCAATTTCTTCTGCAGTAAAGGCTGGCTTCATCCCTGTAATTCCGCCAGTTCTTGTTAATCCAGCAGCAATGGAAGGAACAGGTTTTCTTGGACAAGCCGCAGAAAATGTCTATCACTTGGAAGAAGATGATGTTTATTTAGTTGGAACAAGTGAAGTGCCACTTGCGGCGTATCACATGGATGAAATTGTTGAGAATTTGCCAATTCGCTACGCCGGATACTCATCATGCTTCCGTCGTGAAGCTGGAACTTATGGCAAAGATACTCGCGGAATCATTCGGGTCCACCAATTCGATAAAGTTGAAATGTTCTCATTTATTAATCCAGAAGAGGCAAAGGCTGAACACCTACGACTTCTTGAATGGGAGAAGGATTTCCTGAAGGCGATGGAAGTTCCATTCCGAGTAATTGATGTTGCATCAGGTGATTTAGGTTCTAGCGCTATCCGGAAATTTGATTGTGAAGCCTGGATCCCAACTCAAGGCGCATATCGCGAAGTTACAAGTACATCTAATTGCACTGAATTTCAGGCTCGCAGATTAAATATTCGCTATCGCGATGAGAACGGAACTAAGCCAGTGGCAACACTTAATGGCACTCTAGTTGCGGTTCCAAGAATGATTGTTGCAATTTTAGAGAATCACCAGAATAAAGATGGATCAGTAAATGTTCCAAAGGCACTTCGCCCATTCTTGGGTGTGGATACTTTGGTGTCATCTTTATGATTCCCGGCAAACGTCCTAAATTAATCGCAACTGATTTAGATGGAACAATCGTTCCACATCTTGGTCCAATTTCTGATCGCACTGTTGCAGCATTTAAAAAGGCGCATGAAGCAGGAATTGAAATCTTCTTTGTAACTGGACGCCCACCTCGTTGGATGAAAGAGATTAAAGAATCATTCGGCTTTGGAAATGCCATTTGTGCAAATGGGGCAATTCTTTATGACTTAATGAATGAAAAAGTTCTAGAAGAATGGCTGATGCCAAGAGATGTGCAATTAGAAATTGTCACACGTCTTCGCAAACATTTGCCAGGAATTTATTTCGCTACCGAATATGGCGAAGAATTTCATCGCGAGAAGAATTACAACACAAAGTGGGATATTGGCTTGGACAATGTTGGTGTTGACCTAATTGAAATGAAGATAGATCAGCCAGCATTTAAGATGTTAGGACGATGCGGAAACAATGAATTTACATCAGATCAGATGTTAGAAATTGCGGCCCGTGAATTGGCAGGGATTGCAAACATCACGCATTCAAATTCCAGCGAATCATTAATTGAAATTTCGGCAATTGGAGTTAGCAAAGGACAGACTCTGGCCAAGATGGCAGAACGAGCTGGATTGACTGCGCAAGACTGTGTAACTTTTGGCGATAACCCAAATGATTTCTCGATGTTGGAATGGGCGGCAAGATCTTGGGCAATGTCTGATGGCCATCCCGATGGACCGAAGTACGCAAAGTTTGTAGCCAAAGCCCACCATCACGATGGTGTTGCAATCGTGATTGAGTCCTTGCTCGAATTGCCCGCATAACTATTTAGAGGGTAAGTTTGCCCACGGAGGGCTCGCATAGCGGCCGAGTGCACCGGTCTTGAAAACCGGCAAACGAAAGTTTCGTGGGTTCAAATCCCACGCCCTCCGCCAGTTTTAAAGGAATTTGAGCGTGTGGGGGATTTCATAACTCGCACGCGGTCCTACATCTAGCGTGATTTAACTTCGCCCACCAAAATTGCCCCATGGCTACTGGCGTATTTTCTTCATCACGAGCAAAGATAAAAGAGCGCACTCTTCGAACTGATCGTTGGTGGTTACAACCCGCGATTACTTTCACAGTTCTTTTCAGCTTTGTCATCTATGCAACATTCCGAGCATTTGAAAACAAGTATTACTTCGTAGAACCACTTATCTCACCACTCTATTCGCCATGTCTTTCAACAGCGTGCGTTGAAGGTTCTTCACTTCTTGGACAACCTTTTAATAATAAGTATTTTGGAATTGGAATTTCGCCAGCTTTATTTATTTTGATTTTCCCACTCGGATTCCGTATGACTTGCTACTACTACCGCAAGGCTTACTACCGTGCGTTTTGGTTCTCACCACCTGCATGTGCAGTTGCAGAACCACATTCAAAATACACAGGAGAAACTCGCGCACCACTAATTCTTCAAAATGCTCACCGTTGGTTCTTCTACGCTGGATTAGTTTTCAACGTTTTACTTACCTACGATGCAATTTTGGCATTTAGAAATGAACATAAAGAGTGGGGCCACCTAAGCGTTGGAACTCTTGTTCTTATATTTAGCGCAACCATGCTCTGGATGTATTCCCTTTCTTGCCATACTTGTCGCCACACAATTGGTGGTCGCTTAAAGCACTTCTCTAAACATCCAATTCGCTACAAGGCTTGGACTTGGGTTTCAGTTTTGAATCACAAGCATCCAACGTTTGCTTGGATCTCACTGTTCGCAGTTGCTTTTGCCGATATCTATGTCCGCCAAGTTGCATCTGGCGCCTGGACTAACTTCTACTTATTCTAAAGAGAGAAAATAATGACATCCCTTGAAAAACATAAGTACGACGTTGTTGTAATTGGTGCTGGCGGTGCTGGCCTACGTGCTGCAGTAGAAGCACGTGAAGCAGGACTTCGCGTAGCAATCGTATGTAAGTCGCTCTTTGGTAAAGCCCACACTGTTATGGCAGAAGGTGGCGCAGCTGCATCAATGGGTAACGTAAACGACAATGACAATTGGAAAGTCCACTTCCGCGACACTATGCGCGGTGGAAAATTCCTAAATCATTTCCGTATGGCAGAACTTCATGCCAAGGAGTCACCAGATCGTATTTGGGAACTCGAAATGTGGGGCGCGCTATTTGATCGCACTAAAGAGGGAAAGATTAGCCAACGCAACTTCGGTGGCCATGAATATCCAAGACTTGCCCACGTTGGAGACCGCACTGGTCTTGAATTAATTCGCACCATGCAACAACGTATCGTTGCGTTACAACAAATGGATGCCAAAGAAAACGGAAATGCTGAAAGCCACATTAAAGTTTTCGCAGAGTTAACAATTACCGAAATTCTTAAAGAGAATGGCAAAATTGCTGGCGCTTATGGTTACTGGCGCGAAAATGGAAATGAAGTTTTATTTGAAGCCCCTGCAGTAATTATTGCAACAGGTGGCGTTGGAAAGACTTTCAAAATTACATCGAACTCTTGGGAAGGCACTGGCGATGGCCACGCCCTTGCTCTTAAAGCCGGTGCAAATCTCGTTGATATGGAATTCCTACAATTCCATCCAACCGGAATGGTCTGGCCACCATCAGTTCGCGGAATTTTAGTTACAGAATCAGTTCGTGGTGAAGGTGGAATTTTGACCAACTCACTCGGTGAGCGATTCATGTTCAAATACATTCCAGATGTTTTCAAAGATAAGTATGCAGATAACGAGGCCGAGGCAGATCGTTGGTATCTAGATCAAGATAACAACCGCCGTCCACCAGAACTTCTTCCACGTGATGAAGTCGCTCGCGCAATTAACTCTGAAGTTAAAGCTGGTCGCGGAACAGAACATGGCGGAGTATTCCTTGATGTATCAAAGCGAATTCCTGCAGATGTAATTAAGAAGCGTCTTCCATCTATGTGGCACCAGTTCTATGAACTTGCTGGCGTAGATATCACCAAAGAGGCAATGGAAGTTGGCCCTACTTGTCACTACGTAATGGGTGGCGTTGAAGTAGAACCAGATACCGCTGCTGCAGTTGGAGTTCCTGGCCTATTTGCTGCTGGTGAAGTTGCTGGTGGAATGCACGGCTCAAACCGCCTAGGCGGAAATTCGCTTTCAGATCTCTTGGTATTTGGCCGTCGTGCCGGCATGGGCGCAGTGGCTTATGTAAAGAGCAACCCAAGTGCATCTGTTTCAGAGAAGGCAATCTCTGATGCTGCTGCAAGAATCGAAGCACCATTTAGCCGCGCAGGTGGCGAGAATTCTTATTCACTACATGCTGAACTCCAAGAAGTCACTCACAATCTTGTTGGAATTATTCGTACTGGAAGAGAAGTTGAAGATGCAATTGCAAAGATTGCAGATATTCGCGCTCGCAGTGCAAATGTTGCAGTAGCTGGCGATCGTAAATTCAACCCAGGATTCCACTTAGCTTTCGACCTAGACAACATGTTGTTGGTTGCCGAAAGCACAGCAAAATCTGCTCTACTTCGCGAAGAGTCTCGTGGTGGTCATACTCGTGATGATTTCCCAGGAATGAATTCAAAGTGGCGCCAGGTCAATCACATTTCTAGTTTCGATGGCAAGCAAGTAAATGTTAAAGCACAAGCACTTCCACCAATGCCAAAAGAGCTATTCGATCTCTTTGATATTCACGAACTTGAAAAATATATGACCTCCGAAGAAATTGCGAAAGGTGGTTCCAACTAATGGCCCGCAAACTTAATCTTCGTATTTGGCGTGGAGATTCCACCGATGGTGGATTGAAGAATGTTGAAGTTGAGGCAAATGAAGGTGAAGTAGTTCTAGATGTAATCCATCGCGTTCAAGCAACCCAGATGGGCGACCTTGCAGTTCGTTGGAACTGCAAAGCTGGAAAATGCGGTTCTTGTTCAATGGAAATTAACGGCAAGCCACGTCTTGCTTGTATGACCCAAGTTGCTTCATTCCCTGAAGGTGAAGAGATCACAATTACTCCGCTTCGCGCATTCCCTGTCATTAAAGATCTTGTTACTGATGTTTCTTTCAATTACAAGAAAGCTATGGAGATTCCTTCATACGAACATCCAAAAGATTTGGCTCCGGGCGCGGCC
>CAEZZJ010000015.1_pt1 | contig 11887 bp, 10 predicted proteins | sample 7266371 | NCBI WGS metagenome assembly CAEZZJ01 (sample SAMEA6813957, study PRJEB35770) | freshwater metagenome | biome: Freshwater; feature: Freshwater reservoir; material: water | place: Czech Republic | collected 2016-08-15 | depth 30m m | reverse complement strand
TTTCCGACCTGAACCACACGAAGTAGTTCGCTGAAGTTCTCTCGCTTACGACAAGCTATGCAGCTCCGAATCGGAATCGGCATCTCTAGTCCCTCGCATTTTTAAACTATCAGGGGCAAACCTTACCCGCGATGTTGGGATGTTCACAATTGTTGAATATCCCCCTGCTAATTACGCGGGAAATTCACCCTCGCTTCCGGCGCCTTGAACTTCATCTTCAATCGCTGGCTTAGGCTTTTCAATTCGCACCACCGGATTATCAGGATGAATATCGATTCGCCACCCAGTTAGCCGCGCCGCAAGGCGAGCATTCTGTCCATCTTTTCCTATTGCCAAGGAGAGTTGATAATCAGGAACGATAACTTTTGCTGACTTGCTCTCAAGATCTACAACTTCGCAACTAGATACTTTCGCTGGCGCCAGTGCATTCGCAACATACACGGCCGGATTTTCGGAGTAATCAACGATGTCAATCTTTTCGCCATTTAATTCATCCATTACCGCTTTGGCTCTCGCACCTACTGGCCCAATTAACGCACCCTTAGGGCTTACGCCTGCGCGGTGTGATCTAACAGAAACTTTGCTTCGATAACCAGGTTCGCGAGAAACACCAACGATTTCAACAACCCGATCTTTAAGCTCTGGAACTTCAAGTGTAAATAGCGCTTTGACCAGTAGTGGGTGTGTTCTAGAGAGCGTAACTTCTGGACCCTTTAAGCCTTGTTTCACATCTACAACGAAACATTTAATTCGTTGGCCATGTGTATAAGTTTCAGTAGGTACTTGCTCGTTAGGTGGAATCTTTCCTTCGACTCTTCCAAGATCAACATAGACCAGCGTTGCATCGCGGCCTTGTTGGATAACACCGGAAATTACATCTCCAACACTTGCCGAAAATTCTTCAACAACATCTGCATCTTTTGCAGCCCGCATCCGTTGTTTAATCTCTTTGCGAGTGATCGATTGAATTATTTGCTCAAAGCCCTCGGGCATGTGCGTGATGGTTTCGGTGTAAATACCCTCTTCATTGAACTGCGGAACATGAATAAGAATTTCACCATTCACGCGGTTTAGAACTGCGCGACCTTGTGGCTTTGCATCTTCAAGTGCTACATAAGCCTCAGTGACGGCATTTTCTATTGCGCTAATCATTTTCTCGAGCGGAATTTCTTTCTCGATTGTCAACGCAATTAGCGCATCTACATCTACGCTCATTTGAATTCGATTTCTAGCGCTGCACGCTTTATATCTTCGAATGAAACAGTGTTCTCATCGACTAATACTGTTGTTTCACTTGCTTGGCCTATCCGACCTTCGACGACTAGCCCGGTCTGCATTGTTACTTTCACAAGTCGGCCTAAATTCTTGCGCCAATGTCTTGGCTTGGTAAGTGGGCGATCTAAACCTGGAGATGTAACTTCCAAGGTGAATGCGCTGTCGCCAAGAACCGGTAGCTCCTCGATTACTTGCGATATCTCTTTTGTAACAGCTGTAACTTGATCTAAATTTAAATGGGTATCACTATCGACAATTACCGTGAGAATCTTTACTTTTCCTGCAGTTGTGATTGTTAGCTCTTCTAGATAATTTCCAGTAGCTTCAATTATTGGCCGAATAGCGGCGCTTATTTCCTCGTTCAATGGCATATTCATCTGCCCTCTCCATTATTAAGTTTTAGTTAGCGAGCCAATCATAACCCACTTTCAGGATGAGAATTGTCGTGACTAGCAAAAATACTTTTCGAACTAATGGCGAACCGCCTCGGATTGCTAACCGCGAACCGATGATTGCCCCAATTACATTCGCGACAGCAAGGGCTAGCCCAAGTTTCCACCAGATATGGCCAGTTAATTGGAAGGAGATGATCGCTCCAAAGTTTGTTGCAATATTTACTAATTTGGCAGTGGCCGAAGCCTTTAAGAATGCATATCCAACAAGTCCAACTAAGAGAAAAACTAGGAAAGTACCGGTGCCCGGTCCAAAGATTCCATCATAGAAACCAATGGTTAGTCCAAGTGCCATAACTATTTGATGGCGCTTCCTGCTTGTAAATCTAAGATTTTCATTCATGCCAAGCTCTGGTTTGCGCCAGGTATAAATGGCCACGCTAATTAATAAAAAGATAATTAGTGGGCGAAAAACCGAAGTAGGAAATGAACTCGCAAGTCGAGCGCCAGCAGCAGAACCTATAAGTGCGGGAATTGCCATGTACGAGGTGAGTTTTAGGTCAGGCTTGACTCTGCGAAAGTAATTTATGGCAGCGCTAGAAGTTCCAAAAATGGAGATAACTTTATTTGTTCCCAAAATCATAGGAATTGGTTTTTCGGATAGCCCTATCAGAAGGGCAGGAAGTTGAATTAGGCCACCACCGCCAGCCATCGCATCAACAAAACCGGCAAAACCAGCCGCGATGATTAGGAATATTGCGGTTTCAATACCCATCTATTTAAGAATTTGTAACCCGTGAAACTATCTCACTAACAGCTTTCAGTAATTCAATCTCGGATTTTTCACCGCTCTTGCGAACACGGAACTCAACTTTTCCTTCAGAGAGCGCTTTGCCTACGATAACGATAAATGGGATTCCAATTAATTCAGCGTCTTTAAACTTAACGCCAGCGCTAGCTTCTCGGCGATCGTCAAACATAACGCGCAAGCCCTTCTCTTCTAAATCTTCAGCGAGAGTTTGCGCTGCTTTAAAGACTTCATCTTCTTTTCCTGTTGCAACAATATGAATATCAGCTGGTGCGATTTCGCGTGGCCAGTTGAGTCCTATTTCATCATGAGTCTGTTCGGCAATAGCGGCAACTGCTCGTGAGACGCCGATTCCATATGAGCCCATAGTTACTACCTGAGATTTACCATTTTGATCAAGCACAGTTAAATCAAGTGCTTGGGCATATTTGCGACCAAGTTGAAAGATATGGCCAATTTCAATTGCGCGGTCAATAATTACCGGAGTCTGGCACTTAGGACAGAGATCACCAGCGCGAACTTCTGCAGCTTCTAAATATTTTTCAACTTCAAAGTCCCGACCATTTGTTACAAAGCGAACGTGGGTATCTTTCTTATTAGCGCCGGTAATCCAATGCGAACCTGGGCGAACACGTGGATCGGCATAAACGCTAACCCCAAGTTTCTTTGCATCTTGTGGGCCAACATAACCCTTGACCAAGCCTGGGAATTTAGCGAAATCGCTATCTTCAAATAGCCGAAGTTCTTGCACGCCTGGAAGATTTGCTTGAAGGCGCTTTAAATCTACTTCGCGATCACCTGGAACTAAAACTGAAATTGCATTCGAATCTGCCATTAAAAGCACATTCTTTAAGGTGTCAGATGCTTTATGGCCAGGGCCAAACTTAGTATTCAAAAGTTCAACAAGTGAATCAATGGTCGGAGTATTTGGTGAATCAAATTCAGCCATGGCAGCTGGCGCCGCTCCTGTATATGGTTCAACTTTTGTAACCATTGCTTCAACATTTGCGGCATACCCACATTTTTCGCAGAGAACATATGTATCTTCGCCAGTTTCACATGGTGCTAAGAATTCTTCAGAACCTGAACCGCCCATAGCTCCTGATACTGCCGAGACAATGTTGTACTTAAGACCCAGACGATTAAAAGTTTTTATGTAAGCATCGCGATGCTTGTTGTATGAAGCTATTAGTCCAGCATCATCAATATCAAAAGAGTAAGAATCTTTCATTACAAACTCTCGACCCCGGATAATTCCGCTGCGAGGTCTAGTTTCATCGCGGAATTTAGTTTGAATCTGATAAATCGAAAGCGGTAGATCTTTATATGACGAATATTCACCCTTAACCATCAAGGTAAACATCTCTTCATGTGTTGGTCCTAATAAATAATCATTGCCCTTGCGATCTTGTAATCTAAATAAATCAGAGCCGTATTCATCCCAACGATTAGTTTTCTCATATGGTTCACGTGGCAATAGCGCTGGAAAGTGAACTTCCTGAAAACCAGCGGCATCCATCTCTTCGCGAATAACTCGTTCGATGTTTCGATAAGTGATGTAACCAAGTGGAAGCCATGAATAAACGCCAGCTGCGATTCGGCGGACATATCCAGCCCGAACTAATAAACGGTGGCTTGCTACCTCGGCATCTGCTGGATCATCGCGAAGGGTGCGCAGCAGCAAGGTAGACATTTTTAGCATGGGCTTACCTTACCGAATTTATTTAGTAGTTACGGTTGGCGTTCCGCTTTCGACGCCTGCAGCTTCCATTTCTTCGGCTAAACGCATTGCCTCTTCGATGAGAGTTTCAACTATTTGGCTCTCTGGAACTGTTTTAATAACTTGGCCCTTTACGAAAATCTGGCCTTTGCCATTTCCGGATGCAACCCCAAGATCTGCTTCACGAGCTTCGCCAGGACCATTTACTACGCAACCCATAACAGCTACGCGAAGTGGAACAGTCATTCCTTGTAGACCTGCTTGAACTTTTTCAGCCAAGGTATAAACATCAACCTGCGCGCGACCACAAGATGGGCAAGAAACTATCTCAAGTTTACGTTGACGAAGATTTAGCGATTCCAAAATTGAGATTCCAACTTTAACTTCTTCAACTGGTGGCGCAGATAATGAAACTCGAATTGTGTCGCCAATACCTTCAGATAAGAGAATCCCAAATGCTGTTGCAGATTTAATTGTGCCTTGGAAAATTGGCCCAGCTTCAGTAACTCCAAGGTGCAGTGGATAATCACACTTGCTGGCAAGTAGTCGATACGCCTGAACCATAGTTACCGGATCGTGGTGTTTAACTGAAATTTTAATATCGCTAAAACCATGCTCTTCGAAGAGTGATGCTTCCCAGAGCGCAGATTCTGCAAGCGCTTCGGGAGTTGCTTTTCCATACTTTGCTAGAAGTCTTGGATCAAGGGAACCAGCGTTAACTCCAATTCGAATTGGAATTCCTGCATCTCCAGCAGCTTTCGCAACTTCTTTAACTTTGTCATCAAATTGTTTAATGTTTCCAGGATTTACCCGAACTGCAGCGCACCCAGCATCGATTGCGGCGAAGATATATTTTGGTTGGAAGTGGATATCGGCAATTACTGGAATCTGGGATTTCTTAGCGATCTGTGCGAGTGCATCAGCATCATCCTGACTTGGAACTGCGACACGAACAATTTGGCAACCTGATGCGGTTAGCTCAGCAATTTGTTGAAGCGTTGCATTCACATCAGAGGTAAGAGTTGTGCACATTGATTGCACGCTTACAGGTGCATCTCCCCCAACTAATACGCTGCCAACTTTTAATTGTCTGCTCTTGCGGCGTGGTGCCAGCGTCGCTATTGGCGCGCTTGGCATTCCGAGATTTACCATGGTTGCATCCTAGATTATTGTCGAAGATTTATTGGATTGAAAATATCCGCGGCTAAAAGTAGCAGTGAGAGAACTGCTAAAACCGCGAAAACTGCAAGGGTAAGTGGGAGCAATTTCTCAACATCTATCGCAGCTGGCGGCGCTATCTTTCGGCGCTTAGCGTTTAATCTACGAACTCCATCAACGATGGCTACTGCCATATGACCGCCATCTAGTGGGAGTAGCGGAAGTAGATTAAAGACACCAACGAAGATATTTAGACTTGCAATAATAATTAAGAATGACGCTACCTTCTCTCGAGATTCCAACTTTGGATCACTCGCAGTTTGGGCACTCACTCGCGCAACACCAACTACTCCAACTAAGCCTTGGGCATCTCGTTCTTCATTGCCGAAAGTCTGGCGAACGAGTGCTGGAATTTTTGTTGGTAGTGAAATCAATGAGGTGACGCTATTTCCAAGCAGGTCTTTTGTTAGTTTTGCACTATTAGCAATCGCTTTAAATGAACCATCTTTGTGAGTTCCTAATTTATTGATTACACCTAAGTAGCCGATCTCTTTTCCATCTAGAGTGCGGGCCGCTGGCGTAATAGGAATTTTAAGCTCTTCGCCATTTCGAAGAACAGTAAGTGTGATCGGTTTATTTGCTGAAGCTCGAATCTTGGTCGTGTAATCGAACCAATTCTCATAACTCTTACCATTAATCGAAATAATTTCATCATTTGCAATTAAGCCAGCTGCTTTAGCTGGTGATGGATTTGAAGTAGATGTGCACTTTGTATCAGAGACACCATTTGCAGTATTTAGAACACAAGGTACAACTTCCCCGATTGTATTGGTCACTGTTGTAACACCGACGCCGGCAAGAAGGATTACCAGAATTAAGAAGCCGAGAACAAAGTGAAGGAAGGATCCAGCACCAAGAACAATTAAACGTTTAGGAACAGAGGCTAAATAAAATGCGCGGTGCTTGTCGGCTTCCGGCAACTCCTCGTTTACTGACATTCCAGAAATTCGACAGTAGCCACCGGCAGGGATTGCCTTAATTCCGAATTCAGTTTCACCTCTAGTAAAAGACCAGATTCGCTTGCCAAAGCCCAAGAAAAATTCAGTGACCCGCATGTGAAATCTCTTCGCAGTTAAATAGTGGCCAGCTTCGTGAACCATTACCGAAAATAGAAGTGCAACTACAAAAGCTAGGACTCCGAGAAGACTTAAACCTGAAAAATTCACTTGCGCTCCTGAACTAATTGGGTGGCGATACTACGTGCATCCTTCTCGATGGCACTGACATCAGCTAATGAGGTAATTGTAATTGGTGAGTTTGCGCCTAGTTTCGCAACACTGGCATCGACGATATCTACTATTTGAGTAAAGGAGATTAAGCCATTTAGGAATGCCTCTACTGCAACTTCATTTGATGCATTAAATATTGCGGGCAATCCGCCACCAAGTTCCCCACATCTTCTAGCAAGATCTACAGCTGGAAATTTCGCACTATCAATTGGCGCAAAATCCCAAGTGTGAGACTTGCTCCAATCAATTGGCGCACTTGCTTTAGGAATTCGATTCGTACCTGCGATTGCATATGCAATCGGCCCCTTCATACTTGGTGGGCTAGCTTGCGCAATGGTTGAGCCATCAACGAATTCCACCATTGAATGAACATAAGATTGTGGATGTATGACTGCACTTATCTTTGAATACGGAATATCAAATAGGTAGTGGGCTTCGATAATTTCTAAACCTTTATTCATCAAAGTCGCGGAATTTACTGTCACAACTGGACCCATCGCCCATGTTGGATGATTTAGCGCATCGGCGACAGTTATATCTGAAAAATCTGCCCGGTCTCTAAATGGTCCACCACTTGCAGTTAATACAACCTGCTTAACTTCAGAAGCCTTACCACTTAGAAAACATTGATAAAGCGCGGAGTGCTCTGAATCAACTGGAATTATTCGATCTCTGCCATATGCCATGACTAAATCGCCACCAGCTACAAGAGATTCCTTATTTGCAAGCGCCACTTTATTTCCAACGGCTAATGCAGCAAGCGTTGGACCAAGTCCAATTGATCCAGTAATTCCATTTAAAACTACATCACAAGCAATTGCAGCAATTTGCGCGGCGGCGGTTGGACCATCGATAACTTCGGTATTTCCAAGTTGAGAAATTAATTTAGCTCTATCCCCTGTCGTGCCAACAACTGGTACCGAAAATTTCTTTGCTTGTTCGGCCAGGCGCTCGAGATTCTTTGACCCAGCCGCCAATCCAATTACCCGGAACTTATCGGGATTAGCTTCAACTATTTCAAGGGCCTGCATGCCGATAGATCCCGTTGAACCAAGGATTACCAAATCTATTGGGCTAGACATTCCCCTATTCTAAGTAAGAATGGGGAAAACTTTTACCTCAGATAGACTTCCTCCCATGAGCACCGGTCCAAATATCCCGCAAGAACTTCGCCTTGTTACATCAATTCCAGGTCCAAAGTCCCAGGAAATTATCAAGCGCCGCAACGAAGCAGTCTCGGCCTCTCTTGGAATGGCGATTCCAGTTGTTGTTGAAAAAGCGGGCGGCGGAGTCATAGTTGATGTTGATGGCAACTCAATTATTGATATGGGAGCCGGTATCGCAGTAGTAAACGTTGGAAATAGCGCAGATCGCGTCGTTGAAAACGTTATCAATCAAGTCAAGGCTTTTACTCACACCTGTTTCATGATTGCGCCATACCTTGGTTACATCGAAGTCTGTGAAGCTTTAAACAGATTGACTCCAGGAACTCATAAGAAGAAATCTGTACTTCTTAACTCCGGTGCCGAAGCTGTTGAAAATGCAATAAAGATTGCGCGCGCATATACCAAGCGTCAAGCCGTTGTTGTTTTTGAACATGGTTATCACGGCCGAACAAATCTAACTATGGCAATGACTGCAAAAAATATGCCATACAAAGAGGGATTTGGTCCATTTGCTAGCGAAATTTATCGCATGCCAATGGCCTATCCATTTAGATTTAACGGTGATGCTGCTACATGTGCGAGTGAAACTCTAGATGTTGTAACTCATAAAATTGAGAAGGAAATTGGCGCTAAGAATGTCGCAGCAATTGTTATCGAACCAATCCAAGGAGAAGGCGGATTTATTGTTCCACCGAAGGGTTTCCTGCCAGGACTAGCTAAGTTTGCTAAAGATAATGGCATCGTATTTGTTGCCGATGAAGTTCAAACAGGTTTTGGCCGTACCGGAAAGATGTTCGCCGTAGAACATGAGAGCGTTGATGCAGATTTGATTACCACTGCAAAAGGTATTGCCGGCGGTTTCCCGCTTGCAGGTGTAACCGGTCGCGCAGAAATGTTGGACTCGGTTCATGCCAGCGGATTGGGTGGAACTTTTGGCGGAAATCCTGTTGCATGTGCTGCTGCTCTAGGTGCAATCGCAACTATTGAAGAAGAAAAATTAGTTGATCGCGCTAATGCCATAGGAAAGATTATGGTTGATGCACTTACAGCCATGGCTAAGAAATACCCAGTTATCGGTGAGATCCGTGGCGCCGGTGCGATGCAGGCAATTGAATTAGTTAAGCCTGGAACAATCGAGCCAAACAATGAGGCCATGAGCGCTGTAATTAAATACTGCCAGCAGAAGGGTGTATTAATTCTTAGCGCAGGAACTTATGCGAATGTAGTTAGATTACTTCCACCATTGGTAATGCCCGAGCATCTGTTAAATCAGGCGCTTGGAATTATTGATGAAGCTTTTGCTTCGCTCTAAATTACGAGTCGAAACCAAGCCCAAGGGCATCTAAGAATTTAAGCCAAAGATTTCGTTTGCCCTGATTCTGATCTGATTTATTGATTGACCATTGAGTTAAGCGAATAAAAATAAACTTAAATGGTTCTGGTGGGAATGGAAGTGGTTTCTTGCGAACCATCTTCAACCTTGTTCGTTCATTATCTTCGCCATCTAAGAGATCCAACATAACTTGTGCGCCAAAACGTGATGCACCAACACCGAGTCCGGTGTACCCCATTACATAAGCAACTCGACCACGATATGCCTGGCCCCAGAATTGTGTGAAGCGAGAGCAGGTATCAATTGCACCGCCCCAGCCATGAGTAAATTTAATTCCCTTTAGTTGTGGGAAAGTTTCAAGAAATGCTTGGGCTAAATGGGCATAAGTATCGGCGCTAGTTTCGTATTCATGGCGAACTTTTCCACGGAAATTATAGATTGCGTCATACCCGCCCCACAAAATCTCGTTATCTTTTGTTAGCCGGTAATAATGGAATTGATTTCCAGCTTCAGATAAACCTTCGCGATCTTTCCAGCCAATTGATGCCATTTGCTGCGGGGTAAGCGGCTCGGTAACCAGTTGAAAGTCATAGACCGGAACAACATATTTCTTCGCTCTTCTAATTAAAGATTTATATATATTGGTTGCAAGTGCAACTTTCTGCGCATAAACCGTTCCGTATGGCGTATGAACAATAATTCCCTTGCTGGTTCGCTCAAGCCAAAGCGCACTCGTATTTTCATAAATCTGCACGCCATTCTTAATACAGGCTTGTTCTAGACCCCAAACCAATCTCGCCGGATCTATAAGCGCCGTTCCATCTGGATCCCACAAGCCACCAACAGAAATTGGCGAATTAACTCTTGCCTGCATCTCTTCCTTACTAAGAATCTGCACACTATCGCCCATTGAGTTCCGCAGATTAGCGGTCTCAATCAAACCTGCCATCTGCCACTCTTCATTAGCAACGCTAATTTCACCAGTTAATTCAAAGTCACAATCGATTTTGTATTTCTTGATCGTGGCTTCAATAGCTTCAAGATTTTCGCGACCTAGGCGTTCAATTATTGCCATCTCATCTTTGAAACGGGTGTAGCCATTTAAGAAGCCGTGAGTTAACGAGTAACTGCAGAAACCACCGTTGCGGCCAGATGCACCAGCACCGGTTTCTAATTGTTCAATAATGATTACATTGCGCTCTGGATTTTTCTCTTTAGCCAATAGCGCTGTCCAAAGGCCGGTGTAACCTGCGCCGACAATGCAGAGATCGGTTGTAGTTTCACCGATTAAAGTTGGATGCGCTTCTGGCTCCAAAGGGTCAGCATCAAGCCAATACAACTGAGGTTGCATGTGCGAGAGATGTTTTAAATAGGAAGAGTCGATGTCTGACATCGTGTAATCCGGCCTAAACCGGGATCACCCCTTCAATCACAACTTAAAGTTGGCCCGGGTCCTCCGGAGTCCTACCCCATGACGCAGAACTACTTGCAGCTCTGTCGTTCACCATGGAAACGTTAAAAGTTTAGCGCACCTTCCGGCGGTTTACTAGTTGCCCCACGACAACAATTGTTAAGGCTAAGAAGAACATTGCCGAACCAATCACATTTGCTTGTGCGGGGATTCCGCGTGCGGCCGATACATAAATAAATTTAGGGAAAGTAGTTAGGGTTCCAGAATTGAAGTTGGTAATAATGAAATCATCAAAAGAGAGACTAAAAGCCAGTAGCGCTGCGCCAGCGATTCCAGGTGCAACCAATGGAAGTGTTACCCGTCTGAAGGTTTCAAATTCATTTGCATATAAATCCATTGCTGCTTGTTCAAGTCTCGGATCAAGGCTTGCGATACGAGCTTTGACTGTTACGACAACAAAAGAGATACAGAAAACAATATGGGCAATTACTGTAGGCCAGAATCCTGGGTTAATTTTAAATACCAGGAATAATGAAAGTAGCGAAGCGCCCATAACAATTTCTGGAGTTGCCATCGGCAAGAAGATTAGAAGGTTAGAGGTCGAACGGCCCTTGAATTTATGTCGGCCAATTGCAAAGGCGATCATGGTTCCAAGAATTGTTGAGAAGAAGGTTGCTAGGAAACCAATCTTGATTGAATTACCAAGTGCAGTACAGACCTCAGGGGCGCCACATGGATTCTGCCAATTGCTTAGCGTGAAGCCCTTCCAAATCAAGTTGCTCTTTCCAGAATCATTAAATGAGAATGCAAAGGTATAAGCAACTGGAATAAAGAGATAAGTAAAGGCGAAAATTGCATAGATGCGAATTAGGTTGCGGCCAATCCAACGTTGAATTCGTGCACCAAGTGGAATTGTAGGTATCGTTGCATCTTTAATTTTCTGGCTCATACCAACTCCTCTGTTCCGGCCTTACGGATATAGAGAGTTACTAAAATTAGAATTGCAGCCATCAAAGTAAATGAGAGCGCAGCTGCTGTTGGATAGTCAACAATCTTAAAATATCTAGACTCAATAACATTTCCGAGCATCTTGGTATTTGGGTTTCCAAGAATTGCTGCATTTACATAATCTCCGGCTGCGGGGATAAAGGTAAGAAGAGTTCCAGCAACAACACCTGGTAAGGAGAGCGGCAAGGTAACTTTACGAAATGTCGTGTAGCCATTTGCATAGAGATCACCAGAGGCCTCAAGAGTTCTTGGGTCAATACGATCGATTGAAGCAAAAAGTGGCAGTGTCATGAAAGGTAAGAAGTTATAAGTCATACCCATTACAAC
>CAEZZJ010000014.1_pt1 | contig 12292 bp, 9 predicted proteins | sample 7266371 | NCBI WGS metagenome assembly CAEZZJ01 (sample SAMEA6813957, study PRJEB35770) | freshwater metagenome | biome: Freshwater; feature: Freshwater reservoir; material: water | place: Czech Republic | collected 2016-08-15 | depth 30m m | reverse complement strand
GAATTTAATAAGTAAATCAACCAGTATTACCCGGTATTACGAAGTCCCGCAGCAACACCATTTATTGTTAAAAGTAGCGCACGGCGAATTAGCGGATCAATATTTTCATCATTTCTAACTTTATTTAGCAGCGTAATTTGCAGCAGATGTAGAGGTGCCAAATAGGCATCTCGAACTTGAAGAGTACGAGCAAGAATTGGTTGATCCCCAAGTAATTCAGACTTTTTCGTAATTAAAAGTAGCTCTGATTTAGTTAATTCGAATTCAACTTCAATTTCATCTAAGAAATGGTGCAAGCTTGGATCCACAAGAGTCTTTACATATTTACGTGCCATCGCTAAATCGGTCTTAGCCATTGTCATTTCTACGTTGCTAATAAAGGTACGGAAGAAGTGCCAATCACTTAGCATCTCTGCAATTACATCGCTCTTGCCGCTTTCACGAGCAGCCTTTAAACCAGAGCCAACTCCAAACCAGCCGGGAACAATCTGTCTAGATTGCGTCCAACCAAATACCCAAGGGATTGCGCGAAGTGAGGTCAGACCACTTGCCGCATCTGGTCTACGAGATGGCCTTGAACCCAAGAACATCTCACCCAATTGTTCAACTGGGGTAGAGGAATAGAAATATGCAGGCAGATCTGGATGATCAATTAATTTGCGATAAGTTTTAAATGCGCTCTCGCTAATTGCATCCATACAAGATCCCCAATTCGCAAGTGATTGCGGTGATTGGCGCGGTGCCCGATTTAAAACTGTTGCTTCGAGCGCTGCTGCAAGTGCGAGTTCAACATTCTCTCTTGCAAGTGATGGCAGAGCATATTTATCACTAATGACTTCACCTTGTTCGGTCATTTTAATTTGCCCATCAATTGATCCCCAAGGCAGTGCAATTAGTGCATCGTATGTTGGACCGCCACCGCGACCAACAGAGCCACCACGTCCGTGGAACAACCGCAGAGTTACACCATGTTTAATCGCGATATCGCGTAATTTGCGTTGGGCCTTATGAATTTCCCATTGCGAAGTTGCGATACCCGCATCCTTATTTGAATCGGAATAACCCAACATAACTTCCTGAACATTTCCACGCAGCTTTACAAGATCTCGGTAGCTTGAATCACTTAAAAGATTATCCAAAATTGTATCGGCTGCTTGTAGTTCAGCAACTGTTTCAAGTAATGGTGCAAAACCAACATGGCCATAAAGCCCAGTAATTCTCGAAAGTTCTACGGCTGCTAGAACATCCTTATGGGATTTAGTCATTGAAATTATGTAAGTCTCAATAACTTCCGGACCAAATTTTGTTATTAAGTCGCGAATCGCAATAAAAGTATCCACAGTCTTACGTGCAGTTTCATCAAGATTCTGTAAATTCTCTAATCCAACGCTCTCAATCTGGGCCAAAGCGTGGTGGTGCGCATCAGAATGTTCGCGGATATCCATAGTTGCATGAGTAAGTCCGAAGCTTGAAACTGTTCTGATAATGCGCTCTAGAAGACCTGTGGCAATTAGATCACCGCGATTTGCAAGTAAGGAATCTCGCATCAAATTCAAATCGGCTAGAAGTTGTGCTGTGCTTTCATAATCGCGGCCAGAAACATGTGGCCCACCAACTGCATGCCGGCGTTGAGTAAGAATCAATCTGTGGCGAATAGCCGTTGCCTTTAGTCGGTAGGGCTCTTCTACATTTAATCTGCGGAAGCGATCTTCAATTTCTGGAAGAAGTTCCAAATCTTTAACTACCGATGCTTCTAGCTCTGGGGTTGTTTTCGAAATTCGTGTCGAAACTGAAAGTGCTTGTCGTAATTGATCTAGCGCACCTGACATGGCACGAATGAAGTGACCGGTTTGAAGTGTGATTGCCGCAGTTGTAACACTTGCTGTGATGTTCGGGTTGCCGTCGCGATCACCGCCAATCCAAGTACCAAAGCTAAGTGGACGAGAAGTTGGGGAAACGGTTACGCCCAAGCGCTTTAACTCATGGGCAAAATCATCTAGAACTTCAGGGATTGTTAATTTAAATAGATCATCTAAATAGTAAAGCGCATTTGTTGCTTCATCCAACGGTTCTGGACGACCTAACCGAAGTTCATCTGTCTCCCAAAGCAGATCGATGGTTTCAGCAAGTCTGCGATCTCTTCTTGCAGTCGCTGGTTGATCAAGTAAATCTGCAATTGAATTCATCTTGCTAAGTACAGAGCGACGAGCTGCTTCTGTTGGGTGGGCAGTAAATACGGGGCGAACTGAAAAATTCTCAATCCAACCTTGGATATCTGCGGAAGTAAATTCTTTAGTCTCCGCCTGCACAGCAAGAATATGATCGACAGCGCGAGTAAGCCAAGAACCTCCGCTATTGCGTTCATCAGCGAGAACTTTTGCGCGGTGAACTTGTTCTGCAACATTTGCTAGATTGAAATAATTGCTAAAAGCGCGCACTAATTGCACGCTTTCATCGACTGTTAATTTCGCCAGAATATCTTCGCCGCCACCTTCGCGGACTTCTTTTCTAACCTTTTCAACTAATTCAAGGAGCTCGCTACCTTCTTGACGAACTAAGGATTCACCAAGCAATTCTCCGAGCCTGCGGACATCGCTGCGCAGCCCGGCATCATCGGCCTGGAACTGTGTTGTCTGCTCGCTCACTGGCTAATCATTACAGGTCTTTAGCATTGGTCGAATCCAATTAAATACTTGAATATAATTTCCACCAGTTACCCCCATCCATATTGGATGTGGGGCTTTTGGCGTTGATATGAGGAGGTGGAAGTTGGATCTACTAAGCAATTTCCATGGGGCCGCCATTCCTACTCCCCAGTCCGGCGAATCTCTTATCTGTATCAGCTCACTTCGATCTTTGATAATTGCAAAAGCCACCTCAGAAAATTCAATTTTAGTAATCACTCCTTCATCGAGAATTGCTGATGAGCTCTCAGATGAAATCAGATCATATTTGGGAGATGTAGTCATAAATTTTCCTGCCTGGGAAACCTTGCCGCATGAACGTCTTAGCCCGAAAAGTGACACCGTTACAGCGCGAATAAGCGCGCTACATAAAATAAATTCCAAATCAAAGTTCAAGGTTGTGGTTACATCTATTCGCGGTGCGCTCCAACCTATTGTTAGCGATATTTTGGAAGAAGAATTAATAACGCTCTCGGTTGGGCAGAAAATTTCGATGGCAGAATTAACTACCAGGCTAAGTTATTTTGGATTTGTCAGAACTGACTTAGTGGAAAAACGTGGCGATTTTGCAGTCCGTGGTGGAATTTTAGATTTCTTTGCACCAGATCGTGAACACCCAATTCGTATCGATTTCTTTGGTGATGAAATAGATGAGATGCAATATTTTCTAGTAGCCGACCAGAGAACATATGCCGATGTGAAAAATCAAATTACGATTTATCCCGGACGCGAGCTGCTTATTTCTGAAGAGGTAAAAGTCAAAGCTAGATATCTAGTATCCGAATTCCCACAATTAGCCGAGATGGCAGGAAAGATAAGTGAAGGAATTTGTGTTGAAGGCATGGAATCACTTGCCGCACTTCTAAAACCAAGTTTCAAAAACCTCTTAGATTTTCTTCCCAAAAGCTATCAAGTGGTTGCAATTGATCAACCACGTTTGAAATCTCGAGCTGCAGATTTAGTTCTAACCAATGAAGAGTTCCTAGAAGCATCATGGTCTAGCGCTGCTATTGGTGGTACAGCTCCAATTGATTTAACCGAAATAGTTTCGAACTTTAAAAGTAGCGGTTATTGCTCATTTGATGAGTTAAAAGATTTGGCAGCCTCTCTAGATTTACCGTTCTGGTCGATTGATCCATATGCCCAAAGCCCAGATGAGTTAAGCCAAGCAAATCCATTATCCAATTTTGAGGCAATCCCAATTTATGAGGGAAATATCGATAACGCAATCGTCGATATCTCTAACTGGATAAATAGCGACTACAACTTAATTTTTAGTGCGAGCGGCGCCGGAATTCTCGAGCGATATCAAGTCTTATTTCGGGAGTCACAAATAACGGGAATTAAGTTCACTACTAGTTCAATAGAACATGGCTTTATAAATCATCTGGCCAAGGTTGCGCTAATAACCGAGAAAGATATTTCAGGTGCGCGTACTTCGAGTAAAGACCAGGCACGAATGCCTTCGCGTCGTAAGAAAGCAATTGACCCACTTGAATTAAAGCCTGGGGATTACGTTGTTCACGAACAGCACGGTGTCGGAAAATATCTGGAATTAGTCAATCGCACTGTTGCAAATATTTCGAGAGAATATTTAGTAATTGAATACGCCGCATCTAAACGTGGGCAACCAGCGGATCGACTTTTTGTTCCGACAGATACTCTCGAGCAAATCACTAGATACGTTGGTGGTGAAGCACCTTCAGTAAATCGAATTGGCGGCTCTGATTGGCAGAATACAAAGCGTCGTGCTCGCAAGGCGGTTAAACAAATTGCTGCAGAGCTAATTCAACTCTACGCCGCACGTATGAGTGCTCCTGGTTTTGCTTTCTCACAAGATACGGCTTGGCAGCGCGAACTCGAAGCGGCTTTCGCCTATGTCGAAACTACAGATCAATTAGCAACCATTGAAGAAGTTAAAGCAGATATGGAGAAATCACATCCGATGGATCGCGTTGTCTGCGGCGATGTTGGATATGGAAAGACTGAAATTGCGGTGCGTGCAGCATTTAAAGCAGTACAAGATGGAAAACAAGTTGCAGTCTTAGTTCCCACCACGCTATTAGTTCAACAACATTTAACAACGTTTCACAATAGATACACCGGATTCCCAATTAAAGTTGCCGGACTTTCTAGATTCAATACACCAAAAGAGGGCCGCGAGATTCTTGAAGGAATTAAATCGGGCGCTATTGATGTCGTCATCGGCACCCATCGCTTACTCTCGAAGGATGTTGAGTTCCGTGATCTTGGTCTGGTAATTGTTGATGAAGAGCAGCGCTTTGGCGTGGAACATAAAGAAGAGCTGAAGAAAACCCGCACAAATGTCGATGTGCTTTCGATGTCAGCTACTCCAATTCCGAGAACGCTCGAAATGGCAATCACTGGAATCCGTGAGATGTCGAATATAACTACGCCACCAGAAGAGCGACATCCCGTCCTAACTTATGTTGGACCATACGATGACAAACAAGTCACTGCGGCAATACACCGCGAATTACTTCGAGATGGTCAGATTTTCTACATTCACAATCGCGTTGAAAGTATTGATGGCGTTGTCGAACGCTTACATAAGTTAGTTCCAGAAGCAAAAATTCGAGTTGCCCATGGCCAGATGGGCGAACGCGAATTAGAAGATGCAATCCTTGGTTTTTGGCAGCGCGATTTCGATATTTTGGTCTGCACAACGATTATTGAAAGTGGAATAGATATTCCAAATGCGAATACCTTAATTGTTGATCGCGCAGATACCTTCGGGCTTTCTCAACTCCACCAATTACGTGGCCGAGTTGGTCGCTCCCGCGAACGTGCCTATGCCTACTTCCTTTACTCTGCAGATAAGCCATTAACTGAAGTTGCACACGATCGACTTACAACGATCGCCACAAATACCGACCTCGGTTCTGGCATGCAAGTTGCACTTAAAGATTTAGAGATTCGCGGTGCCGGAAATCTATTGGGTGGCGAGCAATCAGGACATATCGCCGAAGTAGGTTTTGATCTATATATGCGCATGGTTGGTGAAGCTGTAGAAGAGTTTAAAACTGGATTTGTTCCACAGAGCGAAGATGAAAGTAAGTTCAAGGAGTGCAAGGTTGAACTTCCAGTTACTGCCCATATTCCAGTTGAGTACTTAACATCCGAGAGACTTCGCCTAGATATTTATCGAAGAATGGCTGATGCCCAAAATTCAGCAGACCTAGATGCGATTAAAGAAGAACTCATAGATCGATTCGGCGAACTTCCAACCGAAGCCATTAATTTAATGGCGGTAGCTAATTTGCGAACTCTCGCTAAGAGTTTGGGGCTAACTGAAGTTGTGCTTCAAGGAAAACACTTGCGCCTGGCGCCACTAAATTTGCCAGACTCGGCGGTAATGAGATTAAACCGAATTTATCCTGGGTCAATCGTGAAAACTGCCACATCAACGGTGTTAGTCGCGCGGGCAAGCGCTCCAAATTGGATTGCGGGTGGGGAGATAGGGGATACTTCAGTTCTGCCTTGGACGATCGAAGTTCTTACCTCAATCGTTGCACCGGTTAAAAAATAAGCCTTATTGAGAGAAATACGAACGGGGATTTTGTGAAGAATGTTAAGAAGATTGTTGCGCTGGCTACTGCCGGATTAATCGTAGTTCTAACTGGATGTTCGAGTTCAAACTCTGCAGCAACTATCGGAAAGACCGAAATTCCACTTTCAACAGTTCAAGGCACTGTAAATGAAATTCTAAAAGAGCGCGGCAAGATTGATACCCAAGGTATGACGCTTGCTACCGACGCTGAATTGAACACAAACTCAATTCGCTTCCATGTGATTTCAGTAATTTTCGATGCCATAGCAGAGAAGATTTCTATGAAAGTTAAGGATTCAGAATTAGCTGCTCGCCGCGAAGATATTATTCTTCAAATCGGCGGCGAAGATCGTCTCGCATCCTCACTAGTTCAAGCACAGATTGCACCAAAAGATTTCCAGCGCTACTTACGTACAGTTCTGCTAGCTGAAAAATTAGGCGATGCGCTAAAAGCACAAGGTGATGCAAGTACTGATGGCAGCGGAATTCAGAAATTAATTGTTGCTATGGGTAAAGAGAAGAAAGTTAAAATCAATCCACGCTATGGCGTTTGGGATTACGAAAGCGGAAATATTCTTGCCCCTGCAGATAACGCTGCTGTTGCGAAATAATTAGCATGAGTGATCCGACCTCACAGCTTGAAGCACTTCGTGGGGTCATGGATCGCCTGCGCTCTCCAGGCGGATGTCCTTGGGATGCCGAACAAACACATGAAACACTTCTAAAGTATTTACTTGAAGAGTCTTATGAATTTATCGAAGCGGTAGAAGAGGGCGATCGCCCAGCAATGCGTGAAGAACTTGGTGATGTTCTGCTTCAAGTTTTCTTCCACGCAAGAATGGCTGAAGAGCATCCAACCGATCCTTTTAGTATTGGCGACGTTGCGAAAGTAGTCGCTGAGAAATTAGTACGTCGACATCCACATGTATTTGGAGATACGAAAGTATCTGGAAGCGCAGAAGTATTAGAAAATTGGGAAGCCCAGAAAGCTGCAGAAAAAGGGCGAACCTCTGCTACTGAAGGTGTTCCACTAGGTCAGCCAGCGCTTGCTCTCGCAACGAAGTTGATTTATCGCGCCCAGAAATATGGCCACGAAATTGCAATCGCACATCCGCTGAAATTGGCACCCGGAACTACGGAAGAAGAATTAGGTCGAGCACTTCTAGGCATTCTCGACCAAGCACTTGCCCTCGATATCGATCCCGAGGCCGCTCTGCGCTTGGCCATCAAGGGCTACATCGGAGAAATCAAGAAATACGAATCCAAATAGCAAGTTAGAATTAGCACCTGTTGAAGCGATATTTTAGAAAATAGAGGAGCACCATGGCACTAATCGAGGCAGTCCACGCACGCGAAATTTTAGATTCTCGCGGAAACCCAACTGTTGAAGTTGAAGTAGTTCTCGAAGATGGTTCAAGTGCTCGCGCAGCTGTTCCAAGCGGTGCATCTACCGGAGCATTCGAAGCTGCAGAACTTCGCGATGGTGGCAAGCGCTACCTCGGTAAAGGTGTTGAAAAGGCCGTCGAGTTTGTAAATGATGAAATTGCGCCAGCCGTTTCTGGATACGACGCACAAGATCAACGTTTAATTGATCAAGAGATGATTGAACTTGATGGCACAAAAAATAAGAGCCGTCTTGGTGCAAATGCAATCCTTGGAGTTTCACTTTCAGTTGCTCGCGCAGCTGCTGAATCTTCCGATCTCTCATTCTTCCGTTACATCGGTGGGCCAACAGCTCACACACTTCCAGTTCCAATGATGAACATTCTTAACGGTGGCGCGCATGCAGATACCAACGTTGATATTCAAGAATTTATGGTTGCACCAATTGGCGCAGAATCATTTAAAGAATCACTTCGCTGGGGCGCAGAGATTTATCACAGCCTAAAATCTGTTTTAAAACAACGTGGCCTTGCAACAAGCATTGGCGATGAGGGTGGCTTCGCACCAAACCTTGATTCAAACCGCGCAGCGCTAGATTTAATTCTTGAGGCAGTAAATGCCGCTGGTTTCAAACCAGGCAAAGACATCGCACTTGCAATGGATGTTGCAGCTACTGAATTCCACAAAGATGGCAAGTATTCCTTCGAAGGCAACAAGCGTTCTGCAGATGAAATGATCGCTTATTACGCTGATTTAGTTGCTTCATACCCAATCGTTTCAATCGAAGATCCACTTGATGAAGATGACTGGGAGGGCTGGGCAAAGATGACAGCTCAACTTGGCTCAAAGATTCAAATCGTTGGCGATGATTTATTCGTAACAAATCCAGAGCGCCTAGCAAAAGGAATCGGACTAGGTACTGCAAACGCACTTCTAGTTAAGGTAAATCAAATCGGAACTCTTACCGAGACAATTGATGCGGTTTCACTTGCACATCGCAGTGGCTACCGTTCGATGATGAGCCACCGTTCAGGTGAAACTGAAGACACAACAATTGCAGATCTAGCTGTCGCACTTGAGTGTGGCCAAATTAAAACTGGTGCACCAGCACGAAGCGAGCGAGTTGCTAAATACAACCAACTTCTACGCATCGAAGAGGAACTCAGCGACTCTGCACTTTATGCCGGACGTGCTGCATTCCCACGCTTTAATGGCTAGTAGATGGCTAAAAAAAGAAGTAACACCTCAGTCCGCTGGTTAGCAGTTGTAACTGTTGCATTTATCTTTGCCATAACTCTTGCCCCACCACTTCAACATTACTTCGCCCAGCGCGCGCAGATTAATTCACTTCGCGCCCAAGTAAATGACAGCAACAACGCACTTGAAAAGGCGCGCCAAGAGTTAGCAAAGTGGAACGATCCGAAATATGTTGCTAGTGAAGCTCGAACCAGATTGCACTTTGTATTTCCTGGTGAGCGCCAATACATAGTTATAGATGCACCAAAATCAGATTCTGAAGCAGATGGCCCAGCCGCACCAATCTCAAATCAAATTCCTAATGGCCTACCTTGGTATGGTCGCTTAATCTCATCAATCACAACTACGAATGTGAATAAATGAGCGATAAGCCAAGTCAGTCAGATCTAGATGTAATTCAAAATCAATTAGGTCGCACACCTCGTGATGTTCATGCGATTTCATATCGCTGTCCATGTGGCAATCCCGCAGTAGTAGCAACGCCACCAAGACTTTCAGATGGCACACCATTTCCAACTTTTTACTATGCAACCTGCCCACGTTTGACTGGCGCAATCTCTACCCTTGAAACCACCGGCATGATGGCCGAAATGCAGGAAAGACTTAGCACCGACAAAGATTTAGCTGCTGCCTATCAAAATGCACACGAGCAATATCAAGCCGCCCGAAATGAACTTGGCATGGATGTTCCAGAAGTAAAAGGTATTACCGCAGGTGGTATGCCCGATCGCGTTAAATGTTTACACTCACTTGTTGCCCATTCCTTAAGCGCAGGACCCGGTGTTAATCCACTTGGTGATGAAGCTTTAGCAGCGCTACCAAAATGGTGGCTAAATGATTCTTGCCAAGCAACTACAGAGGAAAACAAATGAGCCGCGTAGCCGCAATTGATTGTGGAACCAACTCCATCAGACTTTTAATCGCAGATATCACAGGCGATAATTTTCAAGAGATAACTCGCGAAATGGAGATCGTTCGTCTTGGTCAAGGCGTCGATGCCACTGGCAGATTTGATCCCGAAGCAATAGAGCGCACTCTTGAAGCAACTCGAAAATATGCGCAAATCATCACAAGCAAAGGCGTAGAGAAAATACGTTTCTGTGCAACCTCTGCAACAAGAGATGCCAGTAACCGGGATTTGTTCATCGATGGCGTTCGCGAAATTCTTGGAATCGAACCAGAAGTAATTCCAGGAACCGAAGAGGCCGAACTATCTTTCATTGGCGCAACAAAAGGTTTAGTTCATACCGAATCCCCATATCTAGTAGTAGATATCGGTGGCGGATCTACTGAATTTGTTCTTGGAACAACAGAAGTTGAATATGCAAAATCCGTAAACATTGGGTGTGTTCGCATGTCTGAACGACACCTAAATAAAGCACCACAAGATCCGCTTGCAATACAGAGAGCAATTCGCGATATCGATGAAGCAATCGCAGATGCTGCATACATCGTTCCTATCAAAGAAGCTAAAACTTTAATCGCAGTAGCTGGAACCGCAACAACAGTTGCCGCAGCAGCGCTAGGTCTTACCGAATATGACCGCCATGCAATTCACTTATCTCGAATCCCAGCCGCAAAAGTTATCGAGATTGCACAAATGTTTTCACTTATGTCCCGCGAAGAAATCGCAGCTCTTGGATACATGCATCCAGGTCGCGTAGATGTAATCGCAGCAGGATCACTAGTTTTATCCAGAGTTATGTTGGCAACAGGAGCAACGGAATTTGTAGCTTCTGAATCCGACATTTTGGATGGAATGGCGTGGGCACTAGACTGACCACTTCCTAATTGGCCCCCGTAGTCCAATGGCAGAGACAGAGGACTTAAAATCCTTCCAGTGTCGGTTCGAGTCCGACCGGGGGCACCATCTTTGAATAAAGTATCTAATAGTTCTTTTCCGTTAGACCGAACTAGGGTTGTTAACTTTCACGCTCACTGTATATATACAGAGCAAATAAATATATTTGCTAAAGAGGCCACAGAATTCTGCTATATATCTAAACTAGGAACTATGAAGAAGTTGTCCAAATTCACCAAGAATGAAATAGCCATATTTTATGTCTGACGAGCACGACTTTTTTGAAGCAAACTCAAGTGGTGCCCTATTCAAACGTCACCTAGGAATACTAATTCTTGGCATCTTCTGTATTTTTGGAACTTTTTCTCCTTGGGTTACAGTCGCAGGAATCTTTAGTGTCACAGGAAATAAATCAGAGTGGGGAATCACGACCTTACTAACTGCTTTAGCATTTGTAATTTATGGTCTAAGTGGATTATTAAATAATTCAAACTTAACTCAGCAAAGGGAATTGTTTAGAAAAATAGCCGTGGGAGTTTCTGCGGTCACGCTCGCTGCTCTCTTGTTTCTACTCTATAAGTATCTTGATGCGGTGAGTGATTACAAAAAATCAGTTGCAGATTCAAAAGCCTCTCTTGATAATTCAGATCTTGGAGAATTCGGCGAAGCGCTTAATGGAGTTCTTGAATCACTTACAGATACTATAAAACCTCACATTGGATTCGGATTTATAGCTTGTTTGGTAAGTGTTTCTCTAGGTTTATTACTTTCGATACTTAAGTTCCCTAAGAAATTTGAGTCACTTGAAGAAAACATACCTTCGAATAAAAATTTAGGAACTAAAGTAGAGGAATCACTCGAATCTGAGCAGAGGAAAAAGAAAGATTTCAAAATAATCATCACTTTGCCCTCAGCAAATAATAAAATCGTAATTTCTTCACTCATAGGAGCAATGCTCATAGCTGTCGCTTTCACAGGTTTTAAACTTGGTAAAGATTCGAGCACTACATCACAATCGATCGAAAAAAAATCCGTAAATACTTCGTCATCGGCACCTGAAGACTTCAAACTTGAAAATAATGAAGAATCAAAAGTCTCAAATTCTCCATCGCCGAAGGCAAAATCAGAGGATAAAGAAAAACCAAAAGTCTCAAAATCTCCATCACCGAAGGCAAAAACTTCTATAAGAAATATACCAATGCAGGATTTGAGCACGCCCGAATTTATAACTATCACGGGAGTTCCAAAAAAGTTGTATTTAGATTTTATTGGGGTTGCGGATTCTGCAGGCGATGTGGTGACTTTATACAACTATAGATTTAAGGGAAGCTTGAGTGGGGCGCAGTATGGAGAGAATATTCCGTGTGCCTATGATGTGAGCACCTCAAGGGTGGGAGGAACGTTTCGGTGCATAATGGATTTAAGTTCAATAACACCGGAAACTTTTAAGCAACTGCTTTCTGGAGATAATCCGTTCTACTTCCAGATTCAGGCAGTTTCTGGCTCAAACGTAAGTAAATGGAGTAAGCCTTACTTTTTTGACTGGACAGAGTTCCCTCAAGTAGCGGAGTAATCATGAAAAAACTTACCTCAATT
>CAEZZJ010000013.1_pt1 | contig 12360 bp, 13 predicted proteins | sample 7266371 | NCBI WGS metagenome assembly CAEZZJ01 (sample SAMEA6813957, study PRJEB35770) | freshwater metagenome | biome: Freshwater; feature: Freshwater reservoir; material: water | place: Czech Republic | collected 2016-08-15 | depth 30m m | reverse complement strand
TCCACAACCATCACAGTTACCCCAAATGAAGTTGCGGTCGCAGAGGTTGTTGTTGAAGAACGTCGCTTAACAATGTTGCCGCCGCCTCGTCCAAACAAGACTATTAAAAAAGGCGCAGGTTTAAAGCCAATCAAGAGCGCACCGGCTCCACTTGTTGTAACTGAAGGTGCTGAAAACTGGACTGCAACTGAGATGAAAGCGATGCGAGCCGAGTTATCAAAAGATTTAATTCGTCTACGTGCCGAACTCGCTGAAGTTGAAAGCGGAATGGAAGATCTAATTGCAGCTGCTGGTATGGGAGCGGGCGATGATCAAGCCGATGCTGGAACTAAGACTTTTGAACGCGAACATGAAATGTCTCTCGTCTATAACGCCAGAGATATGGTTATTCAAACCGAACGCGCGCTAGAGCGCATTGAGAATAAAACATATGGTCGTTGTGAAGAGTGCGGAAATTCAATCGGCAAGGCCCGACTTCAAGTTTTCCCACGCGCAACGCTCTGTATGTCATGTAAGCAAAAAGAGGAACGACGCTGAATGTAGTTGTTCGAAGAAAGTTGGCAGTGACGGCTTTCCTAATCTTCCTCGCAGATTACTTAACAAAATATGCAGCAATTTATTTCCTAAGTGATGAACCAGTAAAAATCCTGGGTAATTTTCTAAAATTTGAATTGACCTTTAACACTGGGGCTGCATTTAGTTTGGCAACAAGTAAGACAATATATTTATCGGTCTTTGCTATGGCGGTTGCCGCTTTTATTTTCTACTTTGCAAGACGTATTGATTCAACCAAGTGGGCAATTGCTCTAGGACTTGTACTAGGTGGGATATTTGGAAATCTAAGTGATCGAATATTTAGATCTCCTGGTGGTCTCCAAGGAGCTGTAGTTGATTGGATTTCAATCCCAAAATGGCCGATCTTTAACATTGCTGACAGCGCCGTCGTTGTCGGGGTAATTTCTTTAGTTTCACTTATTTGGGCGCAAATACCGCCAAGAACGGTAGTCAAATGACCCAAAGTCCAATTTCTCGTGAAGTACGTTTCGTTTCAATTCCCGAAGGTTTACATCAAGAACGTGTCGATGCTGCGCTATCTAGATTACTTGGACTTTCGCGTTCTACTGTCGTAACTTTAATTGAGAATGGCGAGATAACTCGAAAAGGTCGAGCGCTAACTAAATCTGATCGCGTAAACACCGATGATTATTTAGAGATAACAATGCCTGCTGCTGCAACTGAACCGGTATTAACTGCGACTCCTATTGCAGATTTCAAAGTTGTCTACGATGACTCTGATGTGATTGTTGTAGATAAACCAGCCGGAGTAGCAGCTCATCCCAGTCCTGGTTGGCGTGGTCCAACTGTTATTGGCGGAGTTATTGCAGCTGGATATCAAGTTTCAACAAGTGGCGCAGCTGAACGTCAAGGAGTTGTTCATCGATTAGATGTGGGCACTACAGGGCTAATGGTTATTGCAAAGAATGAGAATTCATATAGCAATCTCAAACAACAATTTCGAGATAGAACTGTCACCAAGGTTTATCACGCACTTGTCCAAGGGCATATGGATCCAACAGAAGGAACTATTGATGCGCCAATTGATCGACATCCACGCGAAGATTACCGATTTGCAGTAGTCGCTGATGGCAAGCCGAGCATCACTCATTACAAAGCTCTGGAATTTTTCCCAGCAGTTTCCTTATTAGAAATTGAATTAGAGACTGGACGCACCCACCAGATTCGTGTCCACTTCTCAGCGTTGCGACATCCCTTAGTGGGCGATATGACTTATGGGGCTGACCACACAATTGCCGAACGTTTGGAGATAACTAGACCTTGGCTACATGCCCGAGAGTTGAAATTTATCCATCCGGCATCTGGGGCCGAGATTGCTTTCTTCTCGGAATACCCAGCTGACCTGACACGCTCCCTAGAAATATTGGCCAACGGCCAAACCTCCCAACCTCAGTAGTAATCTCTCACAAATGTCTGCAGATTCCGGCTTCGTCCACTTACACGTTCATACCGAGTATTCGATGCTCGATGGTGCGGCGCGCGTTGATGAATTAGTTGCCGAAGTTGCTAATCAAGGTATGCCAGCGATTGCAATTACAGATCATGGAAATGTTTTTGGCGCTTATGACTTTAATAAGAAGGCGATTAAAGCCGGGGTAAAACCCATTATTGGAATTGAAGCATATGTTGCTCCTGAATCTAGATTTGAAAAGAAGCGCGTGAAGTGGGCCGATGGCGGCGAAGATGATGTTTCGGGTGGCGGGGCATATACCCACATGACTTTGCTGGCCGAAAATAATGATGGCCTCTCAAATCTATTTAAACTTTCATCACTAGCTTCACTCGAAGGTTATTACTACAAGCCGCGAATGGATCGAGATTTACTTTCAAAGTACGCAAAGGGAATAATTGCAACAACTGGTTGTCCTGGTGGCGAAATTCAGACCAGATTGAGAATGGGTGCATATAAAGAGGCAAAGACTGCAGCCTCCGAACTACGCGATATCTTCGGAGCAGAGAATTTTTATCTGGAAATAATGGATCACGGAATTGATATCGAAACTCGAGTAAAAGCCGATTTATTGAAGCTTGGCAGAGAACTTGGGCTTCCATTGTTGGCTACTAACGATCTTCATTACACACACCACGAAGATGCGGCATCACACGAAGCGCTGCTATGTGTTCAATCAGGTTCGACTCTTGCTGATCCGAAGCGTTTTAAGTTCGACAACAACGAATTTTATTTAAAGAGCGCGCAAGAGATGCGTACGCTATTTAAAGACATTCCAGAGGCCTGCGATAACACCCTGTTAATTGCCGAACGATGCAATGTAACTATGCGCGAGAATGAAAATCTTCTACCGCAGTATCCCGTGCCAAAGGGTGAGAGTGAAGATACTTGGCTACGTAAGGAATCTAATAAGGGATTGATTGAACGCCTTGGCGGTTCTGTCGATGCTAAATATCAAGAGCGCTTAGATTATGAATTAGAAGTAATGATAAAAATGGGATTTCCTGGCTACTTCTTAGTGGTCTCCGATTTATGTTCACATGCAAGAAGCGTTGGAATCCGAGTTGGCCCAGGCCGTGGTTCGGCAGCTGGTTCGCTGGTCTCTTATGCACTTGGAATTACCGCACTTGATCCAATTAAACATGGCTTGTTGTTTGAGCGCTTTCTAAATCCAGAACGTATCTCAATGCCAGATATTGACCTCGACTTCGATGAACGTCGACGTTCAGAAATGATTGCTTATGCAACTCAAAAATATGGTGAAGATCGAGTCGCGCAGATCATCACATACGGCACCATTAAATCTAAGCAGGCACTTAAAGATTCGACGCGAGTTCTCGGTTATCCATATGCAATCGGAGATAAGTTAACTAAAGCCCTTCCGCCTTCAGTAATGGGTAAAGATATTTCACTTGCTGGTGTATTTGATACCAAGAATGATCGATATAGCGAGGCCGGAGAATTTCGTTCGCTCTATGAATCAGATCCTGATTCCAAGCGCATTGTTGATACCGCTCGCGGTCTTGAAGGGTTGAAGCGGCAATGGGGAGTGCACGCAGCTGGCGTTATTTTGAGTAAAGAGCCACTGCTAGATGTAATCCCAATTCATCGACGCGAAGCTGATGGTGCGATTATTACGCAATTCGACATGGGTGCATGTGAATCTATCGGCCTTCTAAAGATGGACTTTCTTGGGTTGCGAAACCTTTCTGTTCTAGATGACTGTTTATTGAATATAAAAGCAAACAAGGACATTGATTTAGATCTTGCAACGCTAACGCTCGATGATCCAAAAACGTATCAATTACTTGGCCGCGGTGAAACTCTCGGTGTATTTCAACTAGATGGCGGGCCAATGCGCGCATTGTTGCGCCAGATGAATCCGGATTCGTTTGAAGATATTTCAGCTGTAATCGCGCTCTATCGTCCGGGCCCAATGGGTGTGAATGCGCACAACGATTATGCAGATCGGAAAAATAAGCGACAAGAAGTTATCCCAATTCACCCAGAATTAATCGATGCTTTAGCAGAGATTCTTGGTGACACCTATGGACTTATTGTTTACCAAGAACAAGTAATGGCGATTGCCCAAAAAGTTGCGGGATTTAGCCTCGGTCGTGCGGATTTACTTCGCAAGGCAATGGGTAAGAAGAATAAAGATATTCTGGATAAAGAATATGTGAACTTCGAAAAGGGCATGACCGATAACGGTTTCTCAAAATCAGCAATCGATAAGCTCTGGGAAACTTTGATTCCATTCTCAGATTATGCATTTAACCGAGCTCATAGCGCTGGCTACGGCATGGTCTCTTATTGGACTGCTTACTTAAAAGCTAACTATCCAACTGAATATATGGCAGCTCTACTCACCAGCGTTCGCGATGATAAAGATAAGAGTGCGCTCTATCTAAATGAATGCCGCCGAATGGGGATTAAAGTTCTGCCACCCGATGTCAATGAATCCCAATCTGATTACACGCCTCTGGGAACTGATATTCGATTTGGTTTAACTGCGATTCGAAATGTGGGGGAGAATGTAGTTGCATCGATTGTTGCCAAGCGAGCAACAGCTGGTCGCTACGAATCCTTTGGAGATTTCTTGGCAAAGGTAGATGCAAGTGTTTGCAATAAGAAGACAATAGAATCTTTAATCAAGGGCGGTGCTTTTGATTCGCTAAATCATCCGCGCAAGGGTTTGACCTTAGTTTTCTTAGAAGCAATTGATTCGGTTATGGAAGCGAAGCGCGCGGAATCGATTGGCCAATTTGATTTATTTGGTAGTGCACCGGGCGCACAAAATTCAAATATTTCTGGAGTTGAAATAGCTATTCCAAATCAAGAGTGGGATAAAGCGCTGTTACTAAGTTACGAACGCGAGATGCTTGGGCTTTACGTTTCGGATCATCCACTCCTAGGTGTAGAACATCTTCTTCGCTCTTCTACAGATATGCCTATTAGTCAGATCAGTGAAGATGGAGTTGGGCACGAGCAGATTGTCACGATTGGTGGCTTGATTACTCAGATTCAACGCAAAGTTTCTAGACAAGGAACTCCTTGGGCGATAGTTACGGTTGAAGATTTAGAAGGCGCCGTAGATGTGATGTTCTTTGCAAACTCCTATACCCAACACTCAATGAACTTGATGGAGGACCGAATTGTTATTGTTCGAGGACGAATTGATAAGCGCGAAGAACAAGTAAAAATTATGGCGCTAGATCTTTCAACCCCTGACATTTCCTTAGCCCCGAGTGGTCCTCTAATAATTTCTATGGAGACTATGAGATGCACGCCACCAGTAGTCGATCGAATTAAAGAGATTCTGCGTTCACATCCGGGCAAGCGCGAAGTTCATCTCAAGTTGGATGATGGCCGCAAGAGCCTGGTAATGAAAATCGGTGATGATTTACGAGTTACCGCATCGCCAAGTTTGAGTGCTGACTTGAAATCAATTCTCGGCCCCGACTGTCTGGTTTAGATTAGAATCGGCGAGTGAAATCGACTGCAATCCGCACCGTTGACTTTCGTGGTCGCAATTTAAGCAAAGCTGGATATCGAAGCGAGTTGCCGCGCGCAGCCATGGATATCGAAACTGCGCTGCGCGATATCGCCCCAATTTTAGCGAGAGTTAAAGCTGGCGATGAAAGCGATCTCTTAGATCTCTGTGAAAAATTCGATGGCGCCAGACCTGCAACTATCAGAGTTCCAAAATCTGAAATAACTGCTGCACTGAGCGCTCTTGATCCTAAAATAAAAAGTGCACTAGAAGAAGCGATTCGACGAATCACCAAGGCACACAACGATCAAATTCGAAGTGAGATTTTTACTAATGTCGTCGATGGTGGCGAAATAACACATAAACAGATTCCAGTTGATCGAGTTGGGCTTTACGTTCCAGGTGGCCGTGCTGTTTATCCGAGTTCAGTAATTATGAATGTGGTGCCAGCGCAAATTGCGAAAGTAGCAAACATTGCGGTCGCATCACCGCCACAATCTGATAACAACGGGCTACCAAACAAGACAATTCTCGCGGCATGTGCGCTATTAGGTATTGATGAGGTTTATGCAATCGGTGGTGCGCAAGCCATTGCGATGTTTGCATATGGCGTTGCTGGCGTATGTGAAAGTGTTGATGTTGTTACCGGCCCAGGAAATATTTATGTTGCCGCTGCAAAGCGTGCGCTTCGAGGTCTAATCGGAATTGATTCGGAAGCAGGACCAACAGAGGTCTGTGTTCTTGCAGATAAAACAGCCAAAGCACATGAAGTTGCAGCAGATTTAATTAGTCAGGCTGAGCACGATGTAATAGCAGCAGCCGTACTGGTTACTGATTGTTTAGAACTAGCAGATGCTGTCAAAATTGAATTAGCGAAGAGGGTTTCTACAACTAAGCATGAGTTACGTATTCGAGAGGCGCTCTCTGGAAAGCAATCTGCCATTGTCCTTGTTGATTCCATTGCCCAAGGTCTTGATGTAGCAAATGCATATGCTGCTGAACACTTGGAGATTCAAACAGCGAATGCGAAAGCCGATGCGCAATCAATTCGAAATGCCGGCGCGGTATTCATTGGAAGATTTACACCAGTATCACTTGGAGATTATTCTGCTGGTTCAAATCACGTACTACCTACAGGTGGATGCGCCTGTCACTCAAGTGGATTATCGGTTCAAACATTTTTAAAGGGCGTAAGTTTTATCGAGTACAACGAGAGCGCATTTAAAGAGATAGCCGAGAGCGTTATTACTTTAGCTAAAGCTGAAGACTTGCCAGCGCACGGTGAAGCGATGAGTGCACGTTTTGAAAGTGGTTCGAAGTGAGTCAATCAAAGAAGATTTCCTGGCCGACATGGCTCCCAATAAGAGCTGAGCTTTCTGATCTGATTCCATACGGTGCGCCACAAATCACTGGCGTGACTGCACTTAATACAAATGAAAATCCATTTAAAGTCCCAACCGCTGTTGTTGAGAAAATGCTTGCCGCCTTGCCACAAGTTCTTGAAAATTTAAATAGATATCCAGATCGCGATGCGCTCGAACTTAGAGGCAAACTTGCGGAATATATAACCAAGAGCACCGGATCAAGTTTCTTAGCCAAGAATATTTGGGCCGCAAATGGCAGCAACGAAATTCTACAGACGCTGATGTTGGCTTGTGGTGGTCGAGGAGCGCTGGGCTTTCTTCCTTCATATTCAGTGCACCCATTAATAGCTAAGGCCACAGGAACTAAGTGGATCTCGGGGGAGCGTTTGCGTGATTTTGAATTAGATCTTGCTTCAGCGTTAAAGCAGATATCCGATGCGAAGCCAGGTCTAACTTTTATTACGACACCAAATAATCCAACAGGAACTTGTACTTCAATCAACGATATAGAAGTTTTAGCAGAAGCTACATTGGCCATCAATGGGTTATTAATTGTTGACGAGGCCTATCAAGAATTCTCAGATGAAGTTTCAGCAGTATCTCTAATTTCCAAGTATCCAAATGTTGTTGTGGTTCGCACGATGAGCAAAGCTTTTGCCTTCGCTGGAGCTCGCGTTGGATATGCAGTTGCAGATGAGGCGATGATTTCAGCCGTGTTAGTTACAAGACTTCCGTATCACTTAAGTTCTGCAACCCAGGCCCTGGCCTTAACTGCCTTGGCAAGTTCCGACCTCTTACTAGCCGAAGTTGATGCCTTAATTTCCGAACGCAATCGCGTCGCAAGTGAGCTGGAGAAACTGGGATTTAGAGTTATTCCAAGTAGTGCGAACTTCCTACTCTTCTCCGGATTTTCAAGTGATGCGCATCAAACTTGGAAGGCGTTAGTGGAAAAGGGTGTGCTGATTAGAGATGTGGGTCTGCCTGGCTACTTAAGAGTCACAATCGGATTGCCGGTTGAAAATGAGCAATTCTTGGCTGCCATCGCAGCTCATAGGCCATAATTAACCATTGAGTTTTTAATAAAGTAATCAAGGGAGAAGAATGAGAACAGCACATGTAGCACGCGCAACCAAGGAATCTAGCGTTGATGTAAAAATCAATCTTGATGGTTCAGGCGCAATCGATATTGATACAGGTGTTCCATTCTTTGATCACATGCTCTCGCAATTAGGAAAACATGCTGGCTTTGATTTAACTGTGAAAACTACTGGCGATGTCGATGTTGATTCACACCACACAGTTGAGGACACATCACTTGCATTTGGCCAAGCACTTCGCGAAGCGCTTGGTGATAAGGCTGGGATTCGCAGATTTGGTGATGCGATGGTTCCACTAGATGAAGTGCTAGTTCAAGCAGCAGTAGATCTTTCAGGTCGCCCTTATTTGGTGCACCGTCAGCCGGAAATTGTCGAATTAATTGGAACTTTCGATACAACGCTTGGTCGCCACATCTGGGAATCAATTGTTGCTGAAGCACGAATTGCACTACATGTTCGCGTTCTCGAAGGTCGCAACGCGCACCATGTTTTCGAAGCACAATTTAAGGCTGTTGCAAGAGCACTGCGTGATGCCTGTGCGATTGATAATCGAATCTCAGGAATTCCATCAACCAAGGGCGTTCTTTGATAGCAATTTTTGATTATGGTTCTGGCAATCTCCGTTCGGCACAACGTGCATTTGAATTAGCCCATTCACAAGTTGTAGTTACCAGTGATCCAAAGATTTGCAGCGAAGCTGATGGCTTAGTCGTTCCCGGAGTTGGGGCCTTCGCAGCATGTATGGATCAGTTAATAAGCGTTGGTGGAAGAGAGATCATTGCGCAGCGAGTTGCCAAAGAGCGTCCAATTTTTGGTATCTGCGTTGGCGCGCAAGTTCTTTTTGAAACAAGTAGTGAGAAGAAGAAAAGTTTAGGGCTCGGAGTACTTCCAGGAAGCGTGGAATTAATCGCGGCGCCGCTACTTCCACATATGGGATGGAATAACATCTCTGCGGAAAGTGGCTCAAAACTTTTTGAGGGCGTAGAAAATGAGTTGTTCTACTTTGTGCATTCATATGCCGCCAAAAATAAAGTGCCAGGCGCAATCAACACAACATGTGAATACGGCGAAGAATTCATAGCGGCAGTCGAAATGGATAACGTCGTTGCCACCCAATTTCATCCAGAAAAAAGTGGTGACGCTGGTGCGAAATTAATCTCGAATTGGGTGAAATCACTATGACGAGAACGAAGCTTGAGATTCTGCCCGCTATCGATGTCCGTGGCGGTAGAGCTGTTCGTTTAGTACAAGGCGAGTTAGCAAAAGAGAGTAACTATGGGCTGCCGATTGAGGTTGCTCGTGATTTTGTAGCAGAAGGTGCGGAGTGGATTCACCTAGTCGATCTGGATGCTGCATTTGGAATTGGTTCAAATTTCGAGTTGATTCGCGAAGTTATTTCTAGCGTAGATATCAAAGTTGAACTAAGCGGTGGAATTAGAGATGACGAATCATTAGAACGTGCACTCGCTACTGGATGCAAGCGAGTAAATCTTGGAACTATCGCAATTGAAAATCCGGAGTGGACGGCAAAAGCAATTTCTAAATTCGCAGATCGCATCGCTGTAGGTCTAGATGTTCGCGGGCACACCCTTGCTACTCGTGGTTGGACCGAAGAGGGTGGAGATCTCTTCGAAATGCTTACAAAGTTGGATAAGGCAGGCGCTTCACGTTACATAGTTACAGATGTAACAAAAGATGGAACTTTAACTGGACCAAATTTAGACCTCTTAAGAGAAGTTTGTGCTGCTACAAACGCCCCTGTTGTTGCGAGTGGCGGCATATCTGTTCTCAAAGATTTAGTTCTGTTACGTGAACTCACTCCGATTGGTGTTGAAGGTGCGATTATCGGAAAAGCTATTTACTCCGGCGCCTTCACAGTTGCGCAAGCGCTAGAAGTTGCAAGCAAATGACTTTAGCTAAACGAGTTATTCCCTGTCTAGATGTGGCTGGCGGTCGAGTAGTCAAAGGCGTTAATTTCAAAGATTTAGTCGATGCTGGTGACCCAGTTGAACTTGCAAAGAAATATGGCGCCGAAGGTGCAGATGAATTAACCTTCTTAGATATATCTGCAAGCGTTGAAGAACGTGCGACGACTCTGGAGATAGTTAGAAAAACTGCAGAACAAGTCTTTATTCCGCTAACTGTTGGTGGTGGCATTCGGAGCGCGGAAAATGTAAATGAGTTACTTCGAGCCGGTGCCGATAAAGTTTCAATCAATACAGCAGCGCTTGCTAGACCTCAATTGATTAATGAAATTTCAGATCGCTTTGGAAACCAAGTGCTAGTTCTTTCAGTTGATGCCCGTCGCGCAGATACTAAATCTGGTTTTGAAGTTACAACCCATGGGGGCCGGGAGAGCGCCGGAGTAGATGCGCTGGCCTGGATTGAGGAGGGAATTTCTCGAGGAGTTGGTGAGATTTTGCTGAACTCAATGGATGCAGATGGTACAAAAGCAGGTTTCGATTTAGAGATGTTGCGTCGAGTTCGGGATATTTGCAGCGTGCCAGTTATTGCAAGTGGCGGAGCGGGGAGAACCAGTGATTTCACAGAAGCGGTTGCCGCGGGCGCCGATGCGGTTCTGGCAGCGAGCGTTTTCCACTTCGGCGAAATCAAGATCTCGCAGGTAAAGAAAGAGTTGGCAAAAGCGGGTTTTCCGATTCGCCCTTGAGAGTAAATAAGGGAGAATATCGCCGTGCCTAAAATCCCTGAAGATATTGCTGCTCGACTTGATAGCGGTGAATTAATTGCTGCAATTGCCCAAGATGCAATTTCCAAAGAAGTCTTGATGATGGCGTGGATGAACTCGCAAGCTTTGCAATTAACTATTGAGAGCAAGAAGGCTACGTATTGGAGTCGCAGTCGAAATAGTCTTTGGATTAAGGGCGAAACTTCTGGACACTTTCAAGATGTAAAGAAGATTTCATATGATTGCGATGGAGATGCAATATTGCTAGAAGTTATTCAAACCGGGGCGGCATGTCATACCGGTGAACGCAGCTGTTTCCATAATGAGATCGCGTAGTTATGGTTCAAATAATTATTCTCCTAGTTACAGCGCTCTTAGTTGGCGCGCTAATTTTTCGGCTTTCAAAACGCGGAATTTCTAAGAAGTATGACCGTAAACCAGCTAATCCCTGGAACGCTTTAAATGAGGGGATTGACCCGACGCTATGAAAAATTTACAACGATTCCAACCTTGGATCACACTGCTTTTCCGGTTAATCATGGGTGGCGTCCTTTTTGTTGCGGGGGCAATCAAAGTCACCGATCCATATGGATCAGCAACATCGGTGCGCGCCTATCAAATGCTTCCAGTTGATCTTGCAAATTTTCTTGGTTTCATTCTTCCATTCGCTGAGATTGCTCTGGGAATTTTCTTGATTGTGGGAATTTGGGTTCGAGTTATGGCGGTTGCATCTGCCGTTCTAATGATTGCATTCGTAATTGCAATCTCGCAGGCTTGGATTCGGGGAATCTCACTAGATTGTGGCTGCTTTGGCAAAGGTGGTCTAATTGATTCTGGCGAGTTGCCAGTTTGGAATTACACGATTGAAATTGGACGAGATATTCTTCTCGCGCTTACCGGGGCATATATGTTCCGATTTCCACATGGAAAATTTGGCTTAGATAAATCAGAATACTCGGATAAACAAGTAACGGGAGAGAAAAATGGCTAATAGCAACAAGGGCGACAAGGGTCTACGCGCAATCGTAATTGGAATGATTGTCTTTGTATTGGCTGTAACTGCCTTCTTTATTTATCTCGATAAGAAGCCTGCGCAAAACGCGCTAGCCCCATCTTCAATTTCAAAGGCAGATGGATCTGGTTTAGTTTTCAATCCAAAGGCGACTCCTCAAATTGATATTTGGGAAGATTTCCAATGCCCAGCATGCCGAGATTTTGAAGCGTTGAACAATGAATATGTGAAGAAGATAGTTTTAGAGAAGAAAGCGAAGGTTGTTTATCATCCACTAACTTTCATCGGCGAGAGATCAACTATGGGATTTAATGAATCAATTGTTGCGGCGAATGCTGCTGCTTGTGCCATGGATTCCAACAAGTTCATCGAGATGCACGAAATCATCTTCCAGAATCAAGCTCCTACCGAAAATTCTGGTAAGTGGACTAAAGAATTTATGATCTCTCTTGGAAGCAAGATTGGTTTAACTTCAATGAAATTCCAGAATTGCGTGACTGATGGAAACTATGCGCTCTGGACAGAATCTGTAGCCTCATATGCCGCAGTTAAGAATGTTAACTCCACACCAACAGTTTTGATAAATGGCAAAGAGCTAAATCGCGAAGCTGGCGAGTACAGCGATCCAGCTAAATTCCAAGCTGCGTTAGCGGCAGGTGGAGTTAAGTAATCGAATAAAGAT
>CAEZZJ010000012.1_pt1 | contig 12384 bp, 14 predicted proteins | sample 7266371 | NCBI WGS metagenome assembly CAEZZJ01 (sample SAMEA6813957, study PRJEB35770) | freshwater metagenome | biome: Freshwater; feature: Freshwater reservoir; material: water | place: Czech Republic | collected 2016-08-15 | depth 30m m | reverse complement strand
GCTTCGGCTTTAAATTCTATTGACTGCGAAATCCCTAACTTCATTGCGATTTCAGTGTTTCGCTTTAAAGATTCTGGTCTGATGTCGATTCCAATCACATGGACCGGTATATCCATACTCTTCAAATATTGATGTACGGCAAAAGTTAAATAAGCGTTACCACAACCTAGATCTGCAATTACAAGTGGTTTAGAAGTGGTTGGCTCAGCTATCTGTTTTGCAGATATTGCAGAGTTGAGGGTTGGGACAAGTAAGCGTAGAAACTCTTCAACTTGTAAGTATTTATCAGCCCGCGTTGGTTTCACTTTTCCATTTGTATCACTGATTCCAACTTCAATCAGAAATGGATCTGCAGAATCTAATAACCTAGTTTTCTTTCGGTCATGCTCTAAATTTTGTTCGCGCGCCACTTTGTCTTCGTGGACTTGTGCCTCGCCTTTCTTGGTTATTCGAATTGAAAGTGATCCGGCCATGTGTTCAACTAAAATATTTGCATATCCCAAATCCAAATAACTCATTGGGTTAAAATCCTTTTGAGTGATATTTTTAGTTGTTGTAACTCGGCCATCATTTTGCATAATCTGATAAACAAGTTCATCTTTTATCAATACGGGACGAATATCAATGCGTTCAAATGGAACGCTCATGTTTCGCCGGCGCCCAGATAGGACAATTCGCACCAGAGTTTTAGAATCCAACGCTAATTTAGCTGCGCTATCCAATGCACTTTCTAATTGGGTAGCCATGTTAAATGTTTTTCAAGATTCGATCTGCGGCATCAGCAATCTGTGAATCTGTTGCGGTCATAGCGATGCGGATATGTTGACTTCCTGCTTGGCCATAGAAAATGCCAGGCGTTGCCAAGATTCCAAGGTCTGCAAGCCAAGATACCGATTCCCAACTATCTTCGCCACGAGTACACCAGATGTAGAGACCTGCCACAGAGAAATCAATTTTAAAGCCCGCTTTAATCAGAGCTGAACTCAATAAATTACGACGCTTTGCATAACGCTCAGCTTGTTCGGTTACATGAACCTCATCACCAAGGGCGGCAGTCATTGCTCTTTGAATCGGGAGTGGAACCAACATTCCAGCATGTTTTCGCACTTCACGAATTTGGGAAATAACTTCTGGATCTCCAACAATTAAACCTGCTCGATATCCAGCTAAGTTCGAACGTTTAGACATTGAATGAACTGCTATTAGATTCTTATTATTGCCAGCTGCTAATTTCAATATTGATACTGGCGCCGGACCTGACGCCGGGAAACTTATGTAACACTCATCGCTTACAACCAGCGAATTGTTCGCTCTGGCATATGAAATAGCGGCGGCTAATTCTGATTCACTATGAACTCTTCCGGTTGGATTTGAAGGAGAATTAATCCAAGCCAAATCACTCTTGGGCCAGGTGCTAGCATCAATATCAACTGCGATTGCTTCACTGCCATGAATCATTGCGCCAACTAAATAGGTTGGATATGCGACTTTCGGATAGAGCACAGTCTTTGCACGTAAGATTGAAGGCAGCCAGGCAACTAATTCTTTGGATCCAATTGTAGGCAGAACATCGAATTCACCACTTGCACCTAAAGTTTTTATCGCCCAATTACGCATAGCTTCGCGCAATTGCGGAGTTCCAATTGTTACGGGATAACTTGGTGAATTAGCTGATTCGCGTAGCGCGCTTTGAATAAATTCAGGAGTTGGATCTACTGGAGTCCCTTGTGATAAATCAATTAAGCCACCACTATGTTTTGATGCGCGCGCACTAAATGGCGCCAGCGCATCCCACGGAAAATCAGGAAGCTTCAGAGTGATGCACTTACTCGGCTTTAGGTGGAAGTGCTTTAACTAATGTGTGATCAGTTCCAGTAGCACCAACTTTACTTGCGCCACCGGGAGAACCAATCTCAACGAAGAATTCGCTATTAGCTTTTCCGAATTCTTTCCATTGTGAAGGCACATCATCTTCGTAATAAATAGCTTCTACCGGACATACAGGTTCGCAGGCGCCACAATCAACACACTCATCTGGCTGGATGTAGAGCATGCGCCCACCCTCGTAAATGCAATCAACAGGACATTCTTCGATACAAGATTTATCCTTAACATCCACACAAGGTTCTGCGATTATGTATGTCACTTGGTTACCTTCCTATAAGAACTAATGAGCCTAGGATAGCGAATAGTCGCGAATTAGTAAGTAATTAAATCGGAGAAGAAGGGGTCTTAAATATGGGAAATCCCACTCCGTCCATCAATGAGATTGGCAAACGGCTATCGATTCGCCTGCACGACCCCGAAGGTGGCTTCCGAGATTTGCTTGGTGTTCTAGAAGAAATTGATGCTATCCGCAAAAAGGACGGCACGCTTGTGAAGTTTGATCCATCTTCGATAGCGCTTTGGAAAGTTGTGATTGCAAAATGAATACTGGTCTATTTATTTTCGATACCAAGGAGCGCGAGTTAAAAGAGGTCTGTGCCAAGAATGGTTTTGAGGTTCAAATCTATTGCTGCGGCCCAACCGTCTACCGCGATGCCCACGTTGGCAATCTTCGAACTTTTCTTCTAGGAGATTTGATTACCCGGACTCTTGTTTTCTCTGGAATTGCTGCCAACTTAATTCAGAACATTACCGATGTCGGACATATGGGTGAAGACTTTGATGGCAATGAAGTTGGCGAAGATAAAATGTTGGCACAATCAAAAGCCGAATCAGTTGATCCATTTGATATTGCACGTAAATATGAAGCAAGCTTTCACCGAGATCTGGCGAATTTGAATGTAACTCCGGCTGCTAATTATCCAAGAGCTAGCGAGACTATTCCGTTGATGTTGGAGTTAATTTCTAACTTGATTAAAAGCGATCATGCATATGTTGGAAGTGATGGTTGTGTTTATTTCGCGGCAAATAGTTTTGAAGGATATGGCGATATTTCTGGCAACCGTCTTGATGCTCTTAAGCCTGGACATCGATATGAATATGTAGATGATGGCGCCAAGAGATTCCATGCAGATTGGGCGCTCTGGAAAGCGGCTGAGAATAGAACTCAAATGATTTGGGATTCACCCTGGGGTCCTGGATTCCCTGGTTGGCATATCGAATGCTCAGCCATGTCACTGCATTTTCTAGATGGAAATGTAGATTTACACCTTGGCGGAATAGATCTACGTTTTCCCCATCACGAGAATGAACGTGCACAATCAAACTCTGCTGCGGGTTATGAAGTTGTTGAGAATTGGGTTCATGGTGAACATCTGCTCTTTGAAGGTAGAAAGATGTCGAAGAGCGCTGGCAACGTTGTTCTGCTGACTGATGTGATCGCGAAAGGTTTAGATCCACTTTCATTGCGCCTCTGCTTCTTGGAGAATAGATATCGAAGTCAGATGGATTTAACTTGGGATTCACTAAAAGCGGCTAACACAACGCTAGAACGTTGGCGCGGTAAATATCAAAATTGGAAAGATAGCGGAGATTTAGATCAAAAATTCTTAGCTGATTTTGCAGAAGGCTCAATTGCCGATATAAAAAATGACTTAGATACTCCTCGCGCACTGCAACAACTTCGCAAGCTAGAGAAAGATGAATTAATCTCTGGAGCAACTAAGGCAGCTTGCTTTGAAGTTATGGATCAAATCTTTGGCTTGGAGTTATTAAAGGGGCAGGCTCCGAAAGCAGAACTTACCCCTGAGTTAGCACAATTACTTGATGATCGAAGAGTTGCTCGACTAGAAAAAGATTTTGCCAAAAGTGATTTGCTGCGAGATCAGTTAGCTACGTTAGGAATTTTGGTAAAAGATACACCGGCAGGACAAGAGTGGAATTGGAACTAGATTTTCTTTCTCGCAAATATAGTTGCAACAAGTAATCCGCCTAGCAAGAAAATATTTCCATAAGAATTTGAGATAATTAATATCTCAAAGCTTTGGCCATACGAGCCGGCACGAAGTGCAACTAAAAGCCAGGCAAGCCCAGTGACTATCTTGAACTTTCGGGATCCAAAAAGTTCTCCAGCAAAGTTAACTCCAACTGCAGTTACAAGAATTGCCAGAATTAACCCAAACGGCTGAAAAGCGTTATGCAAAATCACTCCGATGAAACCAATTAATGCTCCCAGAATTACTGAGCCAACAAACTTAAGCAAAGAGATCGACCTCGCGGTCATTTGAATCAAGATTTAAACTCTTTTCACCTTTAACTAAGGTGTAATACTCATGGCCCCAAACTTGATTTCCCAGATTATTTGAAAGGGCAAAAAATGGCCCATCGAGCTCTATCTGTGTTGGATGCGCTGCCATTGCAGCCATCTTGGCATCAATAAATGCCGTGCCATCAATCAGAGTTGTTACAAGCTCGTCAGGCTTTGCAAAGGGAAGATCATCGGCGCTTTCTGCACCAAAGAAAGAGGAACCTATTTCTTTCATCTTATCTATGCCATCTTGGATAATAGATTTAGGCATTGTGTTCCAATAAATTCTAGAAATGTTCCAAACTTCGCCACTTCCAAATTTTGGATCATTTGCTAATTCTGCAGCACGCATTGCAACTCTATGGGCCTGAATATGATCTGGATGGCCATATCCCCCCATCTCATCGTAGGTAATTAGAACTTGTGGTTTAACTTCCCTAATAATTTTCACTAGATATGAAGCAGCATCATCTAAACCTGCCTGCCAGAAAACATCGGCTCTATTGTTTGGCTCTGTTCCCATCATTCCACTGTCGCGGAAAATTCGATCAGGTGCACCTAAGAATCTAAAGTCTTTAACTCCAAGAGCTGCCATTGCATTAGCAAGTTCACCTTCGCGATGTTTGCCCAAATTATCATTCTTTGAACTAGCTAGATCTGCGAGTTCTGGAACTAAGACTTCGCCCTCTTCGCCTCGGGTGCAAGTAACAAGAGTTACCCGAACTCCCTCGCTTGCATACTTAGCCATAGTTGCACCGTTGTTGATGGTTTCGTCATCGGGATGGGCATGAACAAGTAAAAGTGAACGATCAGACATTTATAAACCTAATCCTTAATAAATAGGGAGTGCTGGGTCGATTTGTTTAACCCAAGCAACGACGCCGCCCGCAACATGTGTTGCATCTGCGAATCCAGCTTGTTTTAGTACAGCTAAACATTCTGCAGATCTAACGCCAGATTTGCAGTGCAAAATGATTGGAACATCTTGTGGCATTTTCTCCAGAGCCGAACCATTTAAGAATTCTTGCTTTGGAATCAATACTGAGCCAGGAATGCGCACAATTTCGAACTCTCCTGGTTCGCGCACATCAATCAACATAAACTTCTCGCCACTATCCATCTTGGCTTTTAGTTCAGTAACTGCAATTGTTGAACCAGATGCAGCTTCAGCAGCACCATCTGAAAGCATCCCGCAGAATGATTCATAATCTGGAAGAAGTTCAGTCTGAGTTGGTTTATCACTACAGATTGGACAGGCTGGATCTTTTCGAATTTTCACCTTGCGATATTCCATCTCAAGAGCATCGTAAACAATTAATTCACCGATAAGCGGTTCACCGATTCCAGCAATTAACTTAATTGCTTCGGTTGTTTGAATAGAACCAATTGATGCGCAGAGAACTCCAAGAACGCCACCTTCGGCACAACTTGGAACCATTCCTGGTGGTGGTGGTTCTGGATATAGGCAGCGATAGCAAGGTCCATGCTCGGCCCAGAAAACACTTGCTTGTCCATCAAATCTATAAATTGAACCCCAGACATATGGTTTCTTTAATAGAACAGCAGCATCATTAACTAAATATCTAGTTGCAAAGTTATCGGTGCCATCAACAATTAAATCGTATTGTGCAAAAATCTCCATGACATTATCTACATCTAACCTAGTTTCATGCAGGACTACATTTACATAAGGATTAATCTCTGCAATAGCTGCTTTGGCACTTTCAGCTTTGCTCTTTCCAATATCTGATTGACCATGAATTATCTGGCGCTGCAAATTTGATTCATCAACGGTATCGAATTCAACAATTCCTAGAGTTCCGACTCCGGCTGCGGCCAGATACATAAGGGCCGGGGATCCAAGTCCACCCGCACCTACGCAGAGAACTTTTGCATTCATCAAACGGCGTTGCCCGCTCATGCCAACATCAGGAATGATTAGGTGCCGTGAATAGCGGCGAACTTCATCAACCGTGAGTTCTGGTCCTTCTTTAACAAGTGGCGCAAGAGTGGCAGACACAAATACTCATCTCTAATTAATAATCCTAGGTTTAACTTACAACGCCCTAATTTTCGCGGATATTCCGCACAATTCAAAATTGAAATTGAAGTAGTTGTTGCAAAGGTCTCGCAAAAAGTCGCAATATTGGTAGCAAAGACCCTACGATAAGCCCAATGAGCACAGATCAGACAGCAGCAAATAAGGGGCGCCTGCCACGTGACGAACGCCGCGCGCAATTGCTAGCCGCAGCACTCGAAGTATTTACCCAAGCTGGATATCACTCGGCCGCTATGGATGAAATCGCTGATCGCGCAAAAGTAAGTAAGCCAGTTCTATATCAACATTTTCCATCAAAATTGGATTTGTATCTTGCTGTTCTCGATCTACATATTGATTCTTTAGTTTTTGATATTCAAAAAGCAATTGCCTCAACAAAAGATAACGCGGCCAGAGTTCATGCAACAGTTGATGCCTATTTTGGATTTATTAATCGTGAAGGCGAAGCTTTTAGATTGCTATTTGAAAGTGATATGAGTGTTGAACCTCAGGTTCGCGAACGGTTAAATCGCATGACCTACGATTCTGCCGCCGCTCTTAGCGCGGTAATCTCTCTTGATACTGGTTTGACCAAAGAAGCCTCGATGATGCTTGCAGTTGGCTTGATCGGAACCGCACAAACTTCAGCAAGACATTGGCTTGAACGAGATGGCAAGCTAGATCGTGAAACTGCTGTTGAACTTGTCTCAAATCTAATCTGGCGTGGAATTTCTGGATTCCCTAAAGCTAACTAAAGGAATAAACTAAAGCTATGTCAACAAAGAAAAATACCTCTGGAACTACAACTGAAGTCCGTATCGGAATTTCAGAATCATCACAAGAACTCCACATTGAGAGCGATTTAACTCCAGAACAAGTCATCGCGGCGGTAACCGCAGCGCTAGATTCTGGAAAATCACTCTCCCTCACAGATACCCGTGGTCGTCAAACAATTATTGGCAATAACAAAATTTCTTTTGTTGAAGTTGGACAGAGTGCAGAACGTAAAGTTGGGTTTGCTTCAGCCTAAATTTCGAAGAAGCCTTTAATCGATTGCACGATCATTTCAACTGCAATTGCCGCTAGAAGTAGACCGGCAATTCGCGCTATCAAGGTAACGCCAGACTCTTTAATCAAACCAACTACCTTGGTTGAGAACATTAGAGTTAAGCCAATGGCAACATGTACCGCGACTATTGCGGCTGCAAGTGCGAGTTTCATTTCAACGGTATATGCATGTTGCACGAAGACAATCGTCGTAACAATCGCTCCCGGACCAGCAAGCAATGGGGTTCCAAGCGGAACCAAGGCCACATTTACATCTTTGGTTTTATCGCCAGAACTATCTTTGCCAGTTAGCAATTCCAAAGAAATAAGCAGAAGCAATAAGCCGCCAGCACCTTGTAGCGCTTCAACGGAGATATGTAGGTAATCGAGAATAAATTTTCCAAATATTGCAAAGGTGACAATAACGATCAGCGATACACCAGCACCTTGCCAAGCCATTCGGATTCTCTTGCGAGCAGGTTGATCTTTAACTAAAGCCAAGAAAATTGGCGTTGCGCCAGGTGGATCCATAATTACAAAGAGCGTTACGAAAGCTTGAATTCCAAATGTTGCTGTTGAAATGAGAAGAATATCTTTCATTTTCTAACCACCCTTCGCTCGCTCGCTCGCGCTTCGAGCGCTTCAAAATCTTCTGGCTTTGTAGTGAATTCTGCTAATTCATTTAGCTTTCCAGTTCCGTGATAATCACTCGAACCTGTCGCAATGATGCCATATTCATCAACAATGCCGCGGAGCAATTCACTCTCTTCTACGCTTTGGTCGCGGTGCGAAACTTCAATTCCATCCAAACCTGCAGCCACCATTGAGCCAAAACTTTCAATACTTACTGTACGACCGCGCAGTGAAGCCAATGGGTGAGCAATCACAGCTACTCCCCCTGCCGCTTTGATCAATTTAATTGCATCTTCAGGAGTTGGTGAATAATGTGAAATATAAAATTTAGAATTATTATGAAGTAATTCAGTAAATGCTTCGTCGCGGCTCTTAACAATCTTCTTTGCAATTAGTGCATCAGCAAGGTGAGGACGACCAAGAGTTGCACCTGGCGCTAATTGAGCCATGACATCTTCAATTGTTATTTCAATTCCAGCTTCATTCAAACGCCCGATAATTCTGCTCATGCGAGTCAAACGGTTATCTCTAGTTGTTGATAAGACTTCTGCAAGCTCGGCATTTTCACTATCAAATAACATCCCAAGCATATGAACGCTTGTGCCATCAAGAGTTTGGCAAGAAATTTCAGAACCTAAAACGAGCGACATTCCAGGACGTAAATATTGAGTTGCCTCAGCCCATCCTGCAACGGTGTCGTGGTCCATTAAGCCAAGCACGGTAATTCCTCGGGCATGCGCTTTATTAATTAAATCGCCAGGCGTATCAGTTCCATCACTAGCAAGTGAATGAGTATGTAGATCAATCATTTGCTGGCGATACCTTTGCTCTTGAAACAAAGATTCCACAGCCAATTAGCAGGCCAATAATTCCCGGAATGATTCCTGCTGGCGGAACTTGGTCAAGCCAGAAAAAAGCGATGATTGCGCTTACTGGAACTTCAAAGAAAACAATTAGCGCAACAATCACCGGTGAAACTCTGCGAAGTGCCATATTGAACATTGTGTGTCCGAGGAATTGCGCACCAAGAATAAGGGCAACTACCAACCACCATTGCCTTGCTTCAAAATGTAAATACTGGCTACCAGTAGCGATTGCGATAACTAGCGTTGTAACTGCGCATGTGAAATAACAGGCAGTTGTATAAGTAGATGTAGAGAGTTTCTGTTGGGCTTTAGATCCTATAAGCATGTAACCAGCTGCGAGGGCTGCGCCCAAGAGTGCCAAGAGATCACCAGCAAAATTACGCAAACTAATTTGGAAATCTACTCCGGTAATAAGAAGCACTGAGAGAAAAGCGATGAACATGCCACCCCAAGCTCGTTTTGGAATAATTCCACCACGAAGTTTGAAATAGAAAGCAGTAAATATTGGTTGCAAAGCAGCTAGCGCAGTTCCGGCAGCAACGCTTGTTAATCGCATCGCAAAGAAGAAACAGATGAAGTGCATGGCGAGCAAAAAACCGGCGGCACTGGAGAGAGTTAGCGCTTCGCGTTGGCTCTGGGTTTTCCATTCCTTATTGCGAAGTGCAAATGGCAACATCATTGCAGCGCCACCAAGATTGCGCCAAAAAATAAGTGATGGGACCGGCATAACACTTGCCGCAATTACTGGACCTGAAGTACCAACACCAATTACGCCAAGAGAGAGCAGTCCTAGATCTTTGGCGGCAGGAATTGCGGTGTGGTCATGTTGTTTCATCAAGTAATCGTAAACCAGAGCATGCAGCAAACTGCTATCGCAACGATTGTGATAATAATTCCATAAATAATGCGCATGGTTTTGGTTGATACGAATTCGCCCATGAGGCGCTCATCTCTCGAAATGCCATACATGTAAATAAGCAAAGGTAGGAGAAGGACTGCATTTAGAATTTGAGTGATAACTAATATCTTTATAAGAGGAGCGCCAGGTATCAAGATCAAGATGGCGCTAACAACTGTAATCACGCCAAATGTTGCATAGAAGAGCGGAGCTTCGCGAGGAGAATCATCTAATGCAGCTGGGCGACCGGTTAAATCACTTACTGAGTAAGCAGTTGATAGCGGCAGAATTGATGCGGCTAAGAGCGCCGCTCCAATTAATCCAATCGCAAAGAGTTCCTTAGCCAGGGTTCCGGCTAGCGGCTCCAAAGCTCTTGCGGCATCTCCGGCATCATTAATTTGAATACCATTTTTATTTAAAGTTGCTGCGCAGGTTACAACTACGAAGAATCCAATTACTCCGGTAAGCAATGAGCCCGTCCAAACATCAACGCGAAGAAGTTTGAGATCATCACGAGTAAGACGCTTGTCGACGGCATAAGATTGAATAAATGCAAGGCCCCACGGTGCCAGAGTGGTACCGAATGTTGCAGTTGCAATAAAAATGGCATCTTGAGTAAAGGGAATTGTCGGAACAACTGCGCCATGAAGTGCGCTTCCCCAATCAGGGTGTGCCATAAAGCCTGCGATTATGTAGGCGATAAATACGCCAGAAATTAGGAAGAAAACTTTCTCTACCTTTGAAAAAGAATTACGTAAAACTAGAAAAGATACTGCGATTGCTGCGATTGGAACACTTACATACTGGCTCACTCCAAAAAGTTGACCAGCGACTGCAATTCCTGCGAACTCGGCAGTCATGGTTCCAGTATTTGCAAGAATTAAGGCAGCCGCACTTAGCGTTCCAGATCTGGCACCATATTTCTGGCGAATTAATCCAATCATTCCTTGTCTAGTTACAACACCAATGCGCGCACCAAGATCTTGGAAGATAATTAGTGCTGCGGTTGAAGCTACTAAAACCCAGAGAAGTTGGTAGCCATATTTGGCGCCAAGAACTGAGTAAGTAGTAATACCAGCGGGATCATCATCGGAAAGTCCAGCAATAATTCCCGGCCCCATAACAGCAAGTAGCGCTGCGATACGAATTTTCTTTGGAGAAATAGTTGTCTTAGTTGCCATTAAAGCGCACCGCTTCCTTGAGCAAAGCCTGGCGAATCAGATACCGATGCAAGTGCATCAACCAAGTCATCGGCAAGAATTCTTCCTACCGGCTTATTCTTCTCATCAACAACGATGATTGATGAGCCTCTGTTATTGGCAAACTCATCGATAACTTCATCAAGTCTGGTGTTTATATTTACTGAAGTTGGATATGGCGGTCCCATCAAAGTTGATAGCGCAGCGCCTGGTTTAGCTGCAATTAGCTCGATAATCTGAATGTGATCAAGCAACTTTCCCTTTGAATCTACAACAACAACACCATCGGAAATATCACGTTCTTTGTGCTCGACTAGAAGGGCAAGCGCTGATGCAACGGTATCTGCTTCGTGAGTTATCAGCATATGTGAAGTCATGATTCCACCCGCAAGAGTTTCGTCAAATTCAACTAGCTTGCGAAGTTGTTTTGCGACTGAAGCATCCATTTCAAGAAAAATACTTTCGCGGTGGTCATTATCTAAATCACGTAAAACTTCAGCACCTTCGTCAGGCTCCATGCGCGAAATTAATTCTGCAGAACGCTCTGCTGATAAACCACGTAGTAATCCTTGTAATTCATCATCTTCCATCTCTTCCAATGCATCGGCTGCAAGATCTGGGTCAAGCATTTCGATAAGTGCGCTCTGTTCCCGACCAGCTAAATCTTCAATCAAGTCAGCTAAATCGGCGGCACGTAATTGTCCAAGTGCAGCACGCGATTCTGTAGAACGTACAACTCCTGTTCCATACGCAAGAGAGGCCACGGTAGACCAATCAATTACATGTTCTGGAACTGGGCCGCGCCCAAATGCGCCAGGAAAAATTCTGCGAATGAATGCTTTAAATGAAATATCTACACCTACAACTCGGATTTCTCGGTCGAGAGGTGCGAGATAAAGATCAGAAGATCTAACTACGCGAAGTCCATTAACATCAACTATTTGGTGATCTAGAACATCGGCATCAAGGAGAGATTCACCTTCGCGGCGCGTAAATTCAGTTAGATCAACCTTCGCAGTAGATAATTGAATTTCGCTCTGAGTTAACTTTGCAATTCTTGCGCCATCAATAAATGATTTGCTCTGGCCCACTTTTACAATTAGACCAGAAACTGGTGGATACGAATCTTCACCATGTCGAACAACAACATCAACAAGGCGACCAATTTCGTTACCGCCCTGATACTTAACTGGCCGGCCAATTAAACCCGCAACTGAAACCAAAGATTCCCGGATATTTTTACGTTGTAGGACTAATTCACTACGACCTGCAAGACGCTTAGCCACTGTATTGATGCTCTTAACTGGTGGCTTTTTCATAGGCCAATCTTAGGTGATGTTAAGAGATAGAAAGCCTTACCCCTACGAGAGACTTAGGGCGAAGAGTTATTTTTTCCACGATAGCCGCGAAGGCTTCACTTGCTGGACATGTTGGATCACCAATAACTATAGGTTGGCCGATATCGCCGCCTTCGCGAAGAGCCGTCGCAAATGGGATTTGCCCGATGAGTG
>CAEZZJ010000011.1_pt1 | contig 12503 bp, 12 predicted proteins | sample 7266371 | NCBI WGS metagenome assembly CAEZZJ01 (sample SAMEA6813957, study PRJEB35770) | freshwater metagenome | biome: Freshwater; feature: Freshwater reservoir; material: water | place: Czech Republic | collected 2016-08-15 | depth 30m m | reverse complement strand
TATGAAAAACAACTGTTTTATCGCCAACGATAAAGATTCTATCTTCGGCGAAATCGCGAACTGCGCGAGATAAGACTCGACGTTCAATATCGCGACCAGTTGCAATTAAATCTTCTGGTGTAGATGCATGCGTTACATGTGCAACATCTTGATCAATAATCGGGCCTTCATCTAGATCAGGTGTAACAAAGTGTGCGGTTGCACCGATGATTTTCACACCGCGAGCATGAGCCTGGTGATAAGGCTTTGCTCCTTTAAATCCGGGCAAGAATGAATGATGAATGTTAATAATTCGCCCAATCATCTTCTCGCAGAATTCTTTGGTGAGGATTTGCATGTAACGGGCGAGTACAACTAAGTCAATATCTAGTTCGGTGACTAGCTTTGCAATCTCGGCCTCAGCAGCTGTTTTATCTAATTTACTCTGATCAATAAATTTAATACCGTGTGATTCAACCAGGGTTTTTAAATCGCTATGGTTTGAAACAACAGCAGGAATTTCAATCGGTAGCTCGCCCAATTCTTGAAGGTAAAGAAGGTCGCGAAGACAGTGGGACTCTTTAGTGACAAGTATTAGCGCCTTCTTCTGCTTTGCAACTGAGCGAAGTGAAAGCTTTGGCTTAAATTGACCTAAGCCACTCTCTAAAACCTCGCGGATTTTTGCTAAATCAAGTTCACTTTCAAAGCGAGTGCGCATTACAAAATCTTGCGTTATTGGATCAGTGAATTGTTGATTCTCAATAATATTTCCACGCGCACCAAGAACCGCCGTTGTCATCGCATGAACGATGCCGGGCTGGTCTTTGCATTGGAGCGTGACGATCAAATCCATGCCCAAATATTAGTGGTTAATTGTGAATCTCTTTAACGCCTTAGGCGCCCACCAGTTGCGTTCACCAAATAAGCGCATGAGTGCTGGAACAAGCAAGGCTCGAACCAGGGTTGCATCAAGAAGAATTGCGAATGCAACACCAAAGCCCATGGTCTTAATTGATGTAACACCACTAGTAACGAAAATTGCGAATACCACCGAGAGGATGACGGCTGCTGCTGTAATTATTCGAGCAGATTTCTGAAGCCCAAGTGCTACAGATTCAATATTTGAATGGCCAGCATCATGCTCTTCTTTAATGCGGGAAAGTAGGAATACTTCATAATCCATTGATAACCCGAAGGCAACAACAGCAATCAAGATAACCATTGAGGTATCGATTGTTCCGGTGTTGGTAAATGACCCGACAAGCCAGTTCATGTTGCCGCCAATGAAAATCCAGGTTAATACTCCCAAGGTCGCTGAAAGTGAGAGCAGATTTAAGATCACTGCTTTTATCGGCAGAATTATTGAACCGGTAAACATAAATAGAAGTAGCAGAGTTCCAACTGCAATCCATATAAGAGCTAGTGGCAATTTATTAGCAATTCCAATCTGGCTATCTGCATAATCTGCCGCAACACCACCAACCAATGTTCCTTCTGGAACTGTAAGTGCACGAATTTCCTTAATCATTTTCTCTGCTTCAGGTGATCGAGCCCCCATGCTGTGAACCGCTGCAATTCGAATATCTGTGCCAGCAGTTTCAGGTGCGCCAACTGTTAGGACTCCAGGAATATTTGCGAGGTCACTTACAAAGTTATTTACCTCAACCATTTTGGTTGCGCCACTTGGAATAATAATTTCAATTGGATTTCCTTGTTGACCTGGGAATTTATCTAGACCAACTTGTGCCGCAATCGCAGCTTTATTTGATGCTGGGAGAACGCGAGTATCAACTTGAGAGAAGACAATATCTTTTATCGGTGCTGCAAGAGTTCCAAGAATTAAAAGTGAGAGAACAACAACCGCAACTGGTCGCTTCATCACATAACGAGCAGTGTGAGCCCAACGTCCATCTTCCTTAGGTGTAATTGAACTTTTGCGAACAACGAATTTATCAATTTTGTGACCGAGCAGCGCCATGATTGCTGGAAGCGGAATCAACGCACCAATGATTGCAACAGCAACAACTGAAACTCCGGCATAACCAAATGATTTCAAGAACATTTGCGGGAAGAACATAAGTGCGGCCAAGCTGATCATGACTGTGATACCTGAGAAGAAAACAGTTCGGCCCGCAGTTTTAACCGTCGTCGCAACTGATTCCTCAACACTCTTGCCCGCATGAAGTTCCTCGCGGAAGCGATTAACCATGAGAAGTGAGTAATCGATGCCAAGACCCATTCCCATACCCGTAACAAGGTTTAGCGCAAAGACACTTACGCCGGTAACCAAACTAATTAAATAGAGAATAAGAAATGCCCCAAGAATTGCGCTTACTCCAACAACTACAGGCATCGCAGAAGCAATTAAGCCACCGAAAACAAAGAGCAAGAAGATGAAAGTTAGTGGAATTGAAATCGCCTCGGCAAGCTTTAGATCACTTGAAATTTTCTCGTTAACTGCATTATTAAAAGTTGAAAAACCACCTACATAAATTCTTAAATTGCCGATTTCACCATCATATTTTTTCTGTAACTTCGCAGCTAATCCAGTCAATAGAGTCGGATCTGATTCGTGGCCATAGATAAATAAATAGGCAGCGTTTCCATCAGCGCTCATTAATTGTTTTGCGCCGCCAGCGCTCCAATATGAGAGAGTTTTAGCGACATCTGGAAGTGCTCGCAAATCGGCTTCGATTGGCGCAACTTGCGCCGCAACACTTGGATCAGCAACGCTCTTTCCGGCATCGATAACAAAAATTATTGCTGGGTCATTAACCTTGAAAGTATCTGTTAAATAAGTTGCAGCCTTGTAAGAATCACTGCCGGGATCTGAATAGCCGCCACCTTCGAGTCGGGAAAATACGAGAGATCCAATTGCGCCTGTAGCAATTACTGCGACTATAAATCCCGCTAGAACTGCCTTGCGACGTCTGACTAAAAAATGACCAAGCTTTTCAAACATGACTTCTATTCTCTCTGTTAGTTGATTAGTATCTAGTTATGAGCGATCCGAATATTTTGCCGAAAGTGACGCAAGATGAAATTGATCCCCGCGAAGATGACGACTCAAAGCGCGATGCTGAAATTCAGGGAGATCGGCCACCACATCACGGCTAATCATTTTTAGCAGGTGGCGGAGTAGGAGCAGCAGGAGTTGAAGGAGATTTAGCTGATCTTGAATCTGTTTTATAAAAACCAGAACCTTTGAAAACAACTCCAACATTTGAATAAACCTTCTGAACTGCGCCTTTGCATTCCGGGCATTCAGTGAGGGCATCCTCGCTAAAGGATTGGAAAGCCTCAAATTGATGGCCGCACTTAGTGCAGGCATATTCATATGTAGGCATAGTGAGTATTGTAAAGAAGTGAGAGAATTACATCTAATCGAGAAGCTAATAGAGGGGCAATAATGGCGTTCGGCAGGGTAATTCGCAGCGCGATTGCAGGCGCAATAATTTTTTTACCAATCCTTTCCACCACCGCCCACGCAAATAGCATTACGGCATCGGTCCCGCTAGCCGGATCTGTTCTCACTACTTCACCTAATTCAATTTCAATTTCTACGGCAGCTGTACTGTCGGAACAAGGAAGCTTGATTGTTGTTAATGATCCAAATGGAGTTGCGGTAGATGATGGATCAATCACAATTAATGGAAACAGTGCTGAAGTTGGGTTAACCGAATTAATTAAGACCGGGGTTTATACCGTTAACTACACCTTGCTTTCAGATACCGAAGATCCACTGACTGGTTCTTATACCTTTATGTTTAATGCACCTTCAAGCGTTGAAAGCCCAACACCCACTCCATCTCAGAGCATTACAACTGAAGAGAGTCGAAACTTAAACAGTGGTTCAAATGCCTTTGTTTATACGCTCTTAGTTCTCGCTGTTTTCGTCTTTGTATTTCTCATTTGGTATGCCAAACAGAGTTTTGGTGGACCTAAACGTTCGCCAAAAAATAAGCGCAACTAAGCGAATTTAAGTTATGCGTTTTTCAACAGATATTCACATTCCTGGCTCCTCAGGCTTCGTAAATTTCTTAATTCCATTAGTTAAAGATCTACAAACCCTCTCGGCTGTAACGCTAATCGGGCTGTTGTTAGCGATTGGATTTTTAATAAGAGAAGAACACGCAAAGCTTCTGCCCGAAGCAGTCCGGATTCGCAATCTCGCATTAATTCCTGCCACCGCTTGGCTGGTGTCTAGCCTCGGAGTTCTATTTGTTGAATTGGCTAATTTGCTAGCAACTCCAATTTCAGAGTCTTTTGATCCGGTTGTGATTAGATCCTTTATTACTCAGACCGCACTGGGAAAGAGTTATGCGATAAATATTCTTGCATCGCTATTAGTTCTACTTTTGCTCCCACAAATTAAGCGAACAACTGGTGCAATTTTTGGATTAGCCGCAACCTTCATAGGTGTATTGGCTCCGGTCTTTCAAAGCCACTCAAGTAGCTCGGGGAATCACGGTTTGGCAATCGGCTCACTTCTAATTCACGTTGTATTCATATCACTTTGGGTTGGCGGAATTATTGCTTTAATTCTTATAAGTAAATCAGAGCGGGCACTTTCCCTACCGCGATTTAGTGTTTTAGCGCTCTGGTCTGCGATTGCAGTATGTGCAAGCGGGGCAGTAAATGCTTGGACTCGACTTAATTTTAGAGATGCCTGGAATTCACAGTACGCAAATTTGGTAATTTATAAGGTTTTTTTGAGCGCCATATTAATTTTTATTGGAGCAACGCATCGAAAATACATAATTAAGAAGTTGCAAGAAAGCAAGCAGGTTTACCAATTGCTTGTTGTAGAAGTAATTGTGATGATCTTGGCTGTAAGTGTTGGTGCCTGGCTATCAACTAGTGCGCCGCCCGTTGCAAATGAGAACAGAGTCGTTGATGCAGCTGAAACTATTGCTGGAAGTCCCATGTTGCCAGCGCCCAATTTTAGGAATCTGCTTCTAACTTACGTTCCAGATGCCGCATTCATTGGAATTCTTATCTTGATTACGGCACTTTATATAAGAGGTGTAGTAATTCTTGCTAAGCGAGGGGATAAGTGGCCGGTAGGGCGAACAGTCGCATTCGCACTCGCGGTCGCGACAACAGATTTTGCTACTAGTGGTGGCCTTGGTGCCTATGCACACTTTGCATTTTCATATCACATGGTCGCACATATGGTTCTAGGAATGATTGCACCAATTGGTTTTGTCTTGAGTGCACCAATTACTCTGGCGCTTCGAACTTTGCCAATTGGAAGAACAGAAGCAGAACGTGGAATTCGCGGAACTTTGATTGCATTTTTGCACTCTAGATATTTTCGAGTTCTATCTAATCCGATCGTAGCTCTTGCAATTTTTGATGGTTCACTCTTCGTGCTTTACATGACGCCACTCTTTGGCGATTTAATGCAGACCCATAGTGGCCACTTATTCATGAACATTCACTTCCTATTAGCGGGAGCGCTCTTCTTCCATGTGATTGTTGGAATTGATCCATCGCCAAAACGAGTTCCACATATAGTTCGAATAATTGTGCTCTTTGCTGCAATGAGTATTCATGCCTTCTTCTCTATTGCACTTCTATCGGCTACGACGCTTTTAGATGGTGGATATTTCGCAAGCCTCCAACGTCCATGGTCACTAGATCTATTGGCTGACCAGAATGCGGGTGGCGCAGTTGGTTGGGCAACGGGAGAAATTCCGATTCTTATCGCCTTAGTAGCAACTTTTATCCAATGGGTTCGTGAAGATCGGAAAGAGACTAGACGCATAGATCGCGCCGAAGACCGTGCGGCCGCAATGGGCGAGGATGATGATTTAGCGAAATACAACAAATATTTAGCAAGCTTGCAGCGACTAGACGAGCGCCCAGAAAGTTGAGTTAATTAGCACATGGAGCAATTAATCGGCGAGGAATATGACGCACTTCGCGAGAGTGTGCGCGCACTTGCAACGAAAAAAATAGCGCCTTTTGCCAAAGATGTTGATGGCGATGCGAGATTCCCACAAGAAGCTTATGAAGCGCTTCACGCCGCAGATCTTGCAGCAGCACATGTTGATTCAAAATATGGTGGCCAAGGTGCCGATTCACTTGCAACTGTAATAATTATCGAAGAGGTCGCACGTGTTTGTGCCTCATCTTCTCTTATTCCGGCTGTAAATAAATTAGGTTCACTTCCATTAATACTTGCAGGCAATGAAGAGCAGAAGAAAAAATATTTGCCAGAGTTAGTTGCCGGAAAAGGTTTCTCTTACTGTCTCTCAGAATCTGAAGCAGGCTCTGATGCAGCTGCGATGAAAACTAAAGCAGTTAAGAGCGGTGATGATTGGGTTATTAGTGGCAGTAAAAAATGGATTTCAAATGCTGGCTTCTCAGATTTTTATACCGTATTAGCTCAGACTGATCCGGCTCTCGGTGCAAAAGGTATTACTGCTTTCATTGTTGAAAAAAGTGATGTTGGTGTTTCATTTGGTGCGCATGAGAAAAAGATGGGATTTAGAGGATCGCCAACCCGCGAAGTTTATTTTGATTCTGTAACAATTCCAGATGATCGACGTATCGGAGCGATTGGATCTGGTTTTGCTCTTGCAATGCAGACCTTGGATCACACCAGAATTACAATCGCGGCCCAAGCACTTGGGATTGCGCAAGGAGCTTTCGAAGTAGCTACGAATTATTCACACGAGCGTAAGCAATTCGGTAAAGAGATTTTTGATTTCCAAGGCGTTCAATTTATGTTGGCAGATATGGCAATGAATATCGCAGCAGCCAGAACGTTGACATACGCTGCAGCAGTCAAGAGCGAGCGAGGCGAGAGTGATTTAACTTTCTTCTCGGCGGCGGCAAAGTGTTTTGCAACAGATGTTGCTATGAAAGTTACAACGGATGCCGTTCAAGTTCTTGGCGGATATGGATATGTCTCTGATTATCCAGTCGAGCGCATGATGCGAGATGCGAAATTAACGCAAATCTATGAGGGGACTAATCAAGTTCAAAGAGTTGTGATGGCTCGCCATCTAAAAGATTTAAATTAATTAGTAAATCGGACAATTAAATCTGGTGTAGCAATCGCATCTAATTTCATATCGTGTGTTTCAACAGGAAATGGTTCAACAGTTAATTCTCCAGAATAAATAAGTCCAAGGCGCCAGGCTTGAGTTTGAGCTAGTGCTCGGTCATATGAGCCGCCACCCTGTCCTAATCTGTGACCTTCGCGAGTGGCATGCAGGGTTGGAACAATCACAATATCTAATTCAGTTGCAGATATTGCCTCACCTTTAGGTTCAAGAATTTTTCCACTCTTTACCAGGGCTCCAGAATCACCGTTCCAAATAATCCATTCCAGACTCTTATCTTTCAACATCCGAGGCAACAGTAATTTCTTGCCACTTTTTAGAATCGCTTCATTTAAATCTTTAGTTTGTGGCTCGTCACCATAAGAGATATAGCTCGCAATTGTTTGTGCCGCTGAAAATTCTTGAGATTTAATTATGTGAGTCCATGATTCCGCTAGATCGCGGAGAGATCGCTCGGCACGAAAACGCTTTCGCAATTCATCTTTTTTGGAGTTACTGATATCCACGGAAATACTCTAATTAACAAGTAGGGTTTAGTCATGGAACAACAGCCGAGCGTCGAAGAGCTTCTTGCGAAGTTACTTGAAATCGCCGCCCCACTTGCACCTTTTGATATGCCACTTCTTGATGCGCATGGTGCGACTTTGGCATCCGATATTTATGCCGGCGAAAGACTAGTTCTACGAAGTGGTTCACGTATTCGTTCTACTCAGATCGGCCTTGCCGCTTCAATTGGTTTAGATCGGCTACCAACCTTGCCGCATCCAAGAGTTGTTGTAATTTCCGCTGGCGATGATTTAGTTGAGCCGGGCCAGGCTTTAGCAGATTCCGAAGATGAGTTTGAAACAAATTCTTGGATGCTAACTACTGCGGTAAGAGAAGCTGGCGCAAATGGTTTTCGGGTTCACACAATCCCAGAGAATCATCAGCAACTAAGAGAGGTAATTGAAGATCAACTAGTTCGAGCTGATTTAATTGTAATTAGCGGCGAACGGCACGATGAATCATTTGAGTTAATTACTGCTGTTCTAAAAGAACTTGGTGAAATCACAACTGTGCGGCCAAAGATGAGTGAGAGTGGGCTGCATAACTTTGGCCTTATCGGGCCCGATAGCACTCCAGTAATTACGCTTCCTGGAGATCCAGTAGTTGCAGGTATCGCTGCCGAGATCTTTGTTCGCCCAATGATTAGAAAGATGTTGGGCGCACCAAATATTTTCCGAAATCAATTAAAGGCTAAGTTAAAGAATTCAATCTCAGCCGTTCCTGGTGAAAGTGGCTTCGTCCGCGCGGTTCTATCTTCAGAGAACGGTGTAATTGCTACTGCATTGGAGGAGCAAGGCGATCTTGTTTCACTATCTGATGCCAATTCTTTAATTATTATTCCGGAAAATTCTGCTGGAATTAAGGCTGGCGAAATTGTTGATGTTATGGTGCTCGAGCGGAGTTCAAATTAATTGGGCGCAACTAGCGACTGGCCAATAAAGCTTTCTGCCGGCGAAATTTTTCTTCGCCCGCTTCGCTTCCGAGATAAAGCCGCTTGGGATTCATGTCGGGCAAAAAATAGAGAATGGCTGGCGCCTTGGGAGGCCACTCGCCCAGAAATTGATTCACATCTTCCACTCCCATCATTTTTTGGAATGGTTCTTCAATATCGCAGGGATGGTCAGAGTCTGCGTTCTATCTCTCTTGGAATCTGGCTTAACGAAGGTGGAAGTGAAAAATTCATTGGCCAAATAACCTTGGGCGGAATTGTCTTTGGCGCAATGCGGGGCGCACACATTGGCTATTGGATAGATCAGCGATATGCCAATAAGGGATATACAACCAAGGCAGTTTTAGCGCTTAGCGATTTCGGTCTAACTGCGTTATCGCTGCATAGAATTGAAATAAATTTACGTCCTGAAAATGAGGCTTCGAAGCGGGTGGCTGAAAAATCAGGCTATATTTTCGAAGGAATTAGGCCACGATATTTACATATTGATGGGGCTTGGCGAGATCACGTAACTTATGTAAAAGAAAATCCAAGAATTAAGTAATACCTTTTTAATAAGGACATACCGCCTAAATCCCCGAGATTTACCCCGCCTAGAATTATCGTTCTACTCCATGGCCTCCGGTTTTATCTACCTAATCATCCTTGGGATGTGGGCGGCCTATTTCTTGCCAAAGTGGATCTCTAGCCATGATGAAGCTTCGGGTAAATCTGCAGAACGTTATAAAAGTGCAATGCGCGTTGTCGGTGAGACTGGTTTAATAAATCCAGCACAGAGTGCAAATGAAAATTTCAAGAAACAGAATCAAATTGCAAATCGCAGAGTAATTTTTGGAGCGCTCTCTTTTGCATTTGTAATTATTGGTGCGCTTTGTGGCATCGGAGTTATTTCTACTCCAATTTTATTAATTCCAACCACAGCGCTCGCAATTTATGTTGTGCATGTAAGGCGTCAAATAGTTGCAGCACAATTAAAACAACGCCGCATTAAAGCTTTCCAACAAATTTCTTCAGCAACAGTAATTACCGAACCGATAGAGAGAATTACCTTCTCATCGCGAATTGATTTTGTTGAAGAGAATAAAGAGCATTGGATTCCACTTATTGAAAGAATTGACACCGCAGGTGTCGTAGTAATTCCAAAAGATGGACCAACCTGGCAACCAACAAGTGTTCCTAAACCAACATATGCAACGGCGCCAAAAGCGATTCCATCAAACCGCATAATTGATTTAACTATTCCAGGCGCATGGAGCGCATCGCAGCAGGTTCAAGATGAATCAGTTCTGCCATCACGAGATGATTTGTTTGATCAAGAACTTGAAGAGAACGCAGCAATCAAGCGTTTTGGCGCAGTTAACGAATAATTAATTCCAAGCTATATCCAACTTGGTAGCCACATATGGTCGCGCCAGGAGTTATATGAAATTGGAGTTCCTAAATAAAGTGGCAAGAAATAAAGGAAAATAGCTAGAACTATTGCGCCAAAAATTAGCGTTATTTCCCGCTGATTTCGCGGAATCTTGCTAAATACATAAACAATTGTTAGCAATAAGAATGGTTCAAAGGCGATTGCATAGAAACTAAACATTGTGCGTTGTTGGAAGGCTAACCAAGGTAGGTAGCTTGCTGCCACAACAACTAGGAGAATTTCGGCCTGCCACTCGCGTCTACTAACCCAATAGCCAAAAGTAATAGCAAGTGTGAAAGTTGCAGTCCACCACAAAATTGGAGTCCCAAGTGCCAGAACTTCTTGGGCACAACTAGCTGCGCCGCAATTTTTTGGCGATGAATAGAAAAGTGATGTTGGTCGACCTTGGATTAACCAACTCCATGGATTTGCTTCATATGGATGTGACGAAGTTAAGTGAGTATGAAAATTTAATATCTCAGCGTGATAGTGCCAGAAAGATTTAAGAACACTTGGCGACCAATTCCGATCCCAACCACTCTTACTAGCAAACCAACCAACCCATGTCGCCACATATGTAATAACTGGGAGAATGCCAAATTGTAGAAATCGCAGAATAAATTTATTTGCGATTACGTTTCTAATTGGACTGCTCGAACCTAAAAACTTAAATTTCCGATAATCCAAAATCAGAACTAAGAGCGCTAATGAAACTAGAAGATAGAGCCCACTCCACTTTGTTGAAATTGCAAAACCGAGGGAGATTGAAGTGATCCAGTATTTTTGATGAAGAAAGGCAAGAACTGCAATTTGAATAAATAGAAGTAAGAAAATATCTAGAAGGGCAACCCTTGAATGAACCAGATGTAAACCATCTACAAGAACTAGAAAAGCAGCCAAGCCACTTAAGAAAGGCTTATTAAATAGCGCCTTAGCGGTGAAATACATCAAGACAATAGAGATGGCTCCAGCTAATGCGGCTGAGAAGCGCCAGCCAAATTCGTTATATCCAAATAGTTTTATGCCGCCTGCAATTAACCATTTCCCAGTAGGCGGATGAACTATGAACTCGCTCTGCCCAGTCTTGGCATTTAGCTCTACGCCATGCAATAAAAGTGAATGCGCATTTGTTGCGTAATAAACTTCATCAAAAATTTTGCCTTTAGGGCTTCCTAAATTCCAGAGTCGAAATAGCAATGCAAGAGCGCCAAATCCCAGAGCTACTGCCCAATCACGCGATATGCGCACTCTAGATGTCATGAGGTAAGCCTAAAGCCTGCGAGAATTGCCCAATGCTTATTCTCGCCGCGATTCCACTAGGCAATCCATCAGATGCATCTGTGAATTTGCGCGAAGCAATAGTTTGCGCGAAATACATTGCAGCTGAAGATTCTCGCAAATTTACTCGACTCTGTTCGGACTTAGGAGTCACTTATTCGGCGAAGATAATTTCGTTCTTTGAAGGAAATGAAATTGAACGTTTAGATGAACTAGTAAAGATCATGGAAAGTGGCTCTGATTTATTAGTTGTTACTGATGCCGGCATGCCTGGAATCAGTGATCCGGGATATCGCTTAGCAAGAGCAGCTGTTGAAAGAAATATTCAAATTAAAGTTCTGCCCGGCCCAAGCGCTGTCACAACCGCGCTCTTACTATCAGGCCTACCAAGTGATCGCTTCTGTTTTGATGGATTTCCACCACGTACAAGTGGCGCCCGAAGATCTTGGTTTGAAAGCCTTGCTAATGAAGTAAGAACAATAATTCTCTTCGAAGCCCCACATCGCTTATTAGAATGTCTCGCCGATGCGAAAACTGTTCTTGGTCCAAACCGACTTGGCGCTATCTGTCGTGAGATGACTAAGACTTACGAAGAGGTTATTCGTGGTGATTTGGAAACACTTCACAATTGGGCAACTGAGCGCGAAATTTTGGGCGAAATAACTCTAGTTATTGCAGGCTTTGATCCAGATTCGCGTCAATTCACAACCGCCGATTTAATCTCGCAAGTTTTAATGCAAGAAGCTGCAGGAATCTCGCGTAAGGAGGCGATCGCCGAAGTTGCACGCATTACAGGGATGCCAAAGCGCGAAGTCTTTGATGCAATGGTTAGTCACAAATCGCAAGATGGGCTAGGTAGGATAGAGCCATGAGCGCCGAAAAATCTTTCTACTTAACGACGCCAATTTATTATGTAAATGATGCGCCACATATCGGCCATGCCTACACAACTGTTGCAGGTGATGTTTTAACTAGATGGCATAGACAACGCGGTGAAAGTGTCTGGTTCTTAACCGGAACAGATGAACATGGCGAGAAAGTTATGAATACTGCCGCTGCAAATAAGGTTTCACCACAAGATTGGTGTGATCGCTTAGTTGAAGATGCGTGGAAGCCAAATTGGAGCGCTTTAAACATCGCCAACGATGATTTCATTCGGACAACCGAACCTCGTCACGAAGAGCGCGTTCAACGTTTCATGACGCTATTAAAAGATAATGGCTATATCTATGCTGGAAAATTTGAAGGTCCTTATTGCATAGGT
>CAEZZJ010000010.1_pt1 | contig 12572 bp, 10 predicted proteins | sample 7266371 | NCBI WGS metagenome assembly CAEZZJ01 (sample SAMEA6813957, study PRJEB35770) | freshwater metagenome | biome: Freshwater; feature: Freshwater reservoir; material: water | place: Czech Republic | collected 2016-08-15 | depth 30m m | reverse complement strand
TTCCGCCGTAGAAGAAGGCGAGGCCAGGTGTCATAAGGAGAACAAGTGCTGTACTCGCTAACATCCAAGCTGTATCGCCTGAGTTAAGAACTACATCCATATTTAACTTCCTTCACAAATTTAACGAATTTCCTGCTTACGCCTCGCCATTGAGATGGTCGTAGATTCGCCCCCATCCGTTACATCCGATGGTTTGGCAGATTACAAAAAGGTGAAAGCTTCGTCAGTTTTGTTACAAATTGGTTACGGCTTATCGGTTTTAAGCCAGAAGCCCGTTCAAATAGCGCTCTGCTACGAAGGGCTCTAGGTCAGAAGCTCCTTCACCTGTTCCGATAAATTTCACTGGCACGCCGGTCTCCCGCTCGATCGCCAGAGCAATACCGCCCTTGGCCGAGCCATCCATCTTGGTCAATATCAAACCAGTAATAGCAACGCTCTCCATAAATACTTTTGCTTGAATAACTCCATTCTGACCAGTGGTTGCATCAACAACTAATAAAACTTCATCAATAGGCAGAACTTTTTCAACAACTCTTCGAACTTTTCCAAGTTCATCCATCAAGCCTGATTTCGTATGTAATCGACCGGCAGTATCGATAATCAAATAATTTATGTTCTCACTCTTAGCTCTTGTTGCAGCATCGAATGCGACTGAAGCTGGATCGCCATTAACTGGTCCAGTAACAACTTCTACATTTAATCTTTGCGCCCAAGTTTGTAGCTGTTCAACTGCTGCGGCTCGAAAGGTGTCAGCGGCTGCCAACAAGACCGATTTCTTTTCACCCTTTAGATGCGAAACCAGCTTGGCAGTTGAGGTTGTCTTTCCAGTTCCGTTAACGCCAACAATCATTACCGTTGTTGGACGATCTAAATTGAATGCCAGATTTCGATCACTTGTACTTAGCCAATTCTTGAGCGCAGTAATAATTGCATCAGATATCTCATCACTCTTTGTCTTCTTGGCAATCTCAATTATCTCGCCAGCGCTCTTCGCGCCTAAGTCTGCCGCAATTAGTGAGTCATGGATTTCATCCCAGTCACTATGCGATGTTTGGCCACCACGAATCTTTGCAAAGATTTTGCTAAAGAGTGCCATTGCTTTCAACTAGATAAAACTAGTTAGCGCTTTCAGATTCCCGAATACGTTGCGAAATAACCTCAGATACGCCATCGCCACGCATTGTTACGCCATAGAGCGCATCTGCAATCTCCATCGTGCGCTTCTGGTGAGTGATAATAATTAATTGAGATTTCTCGCGAAGCTCTTCAAAGACACCAAGTAAGCGTCCAAGGTTTGTGTCGTCGAGCGCCGCTTCAACTTCATCCATTACATAGAACGGACTTGGGCGAGCCTTGAATATTGCGACCAAAAGTGCAACGGCAACAAGTGAACGCTCGCCACCAGAAAGAAGTGACAATCGCTTTACGCGCTTACCTGGTGGTCTTGCTTCAACATCTACTCCGGCAGTCGTCATATCTTCAGGGTTTGTAAGAATTAAACGACCATCGCCGCCTGGGAATAGTCGAGCGAAAATAATCTCAAATTCTCGCGCGGTATCGTCATAAGCTTCTTTGAAAATCTGCTGAACCTTATCGTCAACTTCTTTAATTATGTCTAAGAGATCGCGCTTAGTTTTCTTCAGATCTTCTAATTGTTCTGCAAGATAACGCAGGCGCTCTTCAAGAGAGGAATACTCTTCAAGGGCAAGTGGGTTAATCTTTCCAAGCAGAGTAAGCGAACGCTCGGCTCCGGCCAACCGCTTCTCTTGTTGATCGCGGCGATAAGGAATCAAATCTCCAGGTACAAAGTTACCTTCACTATCTTCAACAAAAGTTGGAACGTCATTTTCAGGGCCGTATTCATTTACCAAAGTGGTTACATCAACGCCGAGTTCTTCTACAGCTTTCGCTTCCAATGCTTCAATACGTAGACGTTGTTCTGCTCGTGCAATTTCATCTCTATGAACGCTCGAAGTTAGCGCATCCAACTCAGAAGTAAGCTCGCGGCTCTTAACGCGAAGTGCAAGAATTTCGCTCTCTCGCTCCGATCTTGAAACCTCTAAACGCTCGCGCTCAGTTGAAGCTTTTGCAATTGATGATTCAATTTGAATAAGCGCCTCGTATGCAGCATCGGCAACACCTTGGGCAGTAAGCGCTGCTACTCCGCGTTGCTCGCGGCGGCTAACAGCGCGCGTAGCAGAATCACGTTCAGCTTGTGCCGCAGCTTCTAATGCGCCAGCTCTTGCAGAGAGCGCAGTAACTCGTTCTTCTAAAGTTCTAAGATTTAATCGTGCTTCGACTTCACTTGATCTCGAAGCTGAAACTTTTGACCGCAAATCTTCAAGATGTGTGAGGTCTGGATCTGCTGGAGTTTGATGAGATTCAAATTGTGCAATTGCGGCAGAGAGATCAGCTTCATCAGATTCACGTTGGGAATTAGCTTCAACCAAGGTTGCAAGTACACGTTCTAGCTCTGCTTGCGCAGATTTAACATTTTGTCCTGCTACTGCCATCTGTTCTGCCAGACCAGAAATCTTGGCATCAGATTCATTTAATTTACCAAGGGCCAGATCAAAAATATTCTTGCGCGATGCCAGAGTTTCAGTAGCCCGAACAACATCAAATTTAATTCGATCACAATTATTTGTGACTTCTTGTAATTGACTCTCAGTCTTTTCAATAAGCGCTGAAATTTCGATTGCAGAATTCTTAGCGCTAGAACCGCCGCGAACGCGAATTCGACTAAGTACATCGCCATCGCGCGTAATTGCAATTACAGATGGATCAGCACGAAGTGCGCTCTCGGCTTCAGCTAAATCTTCAACGGCAACAAATCCTGAAAGCAGAGATGCAATCGCACCAGAGACTTCACTTGACGTAACCAGGCTTGCGAGTGAGGTGAAACCACTTGGAACTGCGCGATTAGATGGCGTAAATCCATTCTCGCCATCAACAACTAGAAGTTCTGATTGACCCGCACTCTCGCGCTTTAACATTGTAAGCGCAGATACAGCTGAAGAAATATCTGAAACAACTACTGAATCTGCAAGTGGTCCGAGTGCCGCCGCAACTGCAGCTTCCCATCCAGGAGTAACACTTATAAGAGATGAAAGACGGCCGCGAGTTCTAGTTCCACTTGAAAGTACAACGCCAGATCCATCACGATGAATCAAACTTTCTTGAAGTGCACGTAGTCGGCCTTCGAGTCCGGAACGTGTTCTCTGCGCTTCGCTCTCTTTTTCTAGAAGTGAATCTAATTCGCCCTGTGCGCTAGCAAGTGCACTCTTTGCAGATTCAAACTCTGAATCCAAACCTGGTTCATTTGCATCAACCGATGCAATCTGAGTTTCAAGAAGTGCAAACTCTTCTTGGAAGCCCTGCAAACGTCGACTAGCTTCATCTTTACTCTTTGTTAAACGAGTTATTTCAGCATTAGTTGCATCGATACGAGATTTAAGTCCGTTGATATGTCCTTCTTGACGCGCAGTTCCTTCGCGCTGATCTGCAATTGCTCGAAGCGCAGCTGAAACGCTGTTCTCTTCAGTTGTTAAATTCGCTTCTAAATTCTTTAGCTCTCCAGAAAGTTTCTCTAAACTTTGTGCCGCACTTGTTACTTCATTTCGAAGTCCAGTCTCTTCACTTCTAAGACTGATAGCTTCGGCATCCATACTCTCTGGATCGCGTCCACTTGCACGAGCTTCATCCGCCTCTTCAGATAAGAAACGAGCGCGCTCAGAAGCTAAATTCTGAATACCGCGAAATTTCTCACGTTGCGCGGTTAGTTGATAATAATTCTCTTGGGCCTTAACCAGAAGTGGATTCTCAATTAAAGCAGTTGCATCAATCTCTTCTTCGCGATTTCGTGCTTTATTTAGAGCTGCCTCAACTTCATCTCGTCGGGCACGCAAAGCAGATTCATCTGCAACTTCAGCATCAACCGTTGATCGAAGTTGTAACAAATCATCAGCTAAAAGCCGGAGTTTGGAATCTCTTACATCTGATTGGATCGTTGAAGCTTTTCTTGCAACTTCAGCCTGCTTGCCAAGAGGTTTTAGCTGACGTCTAAGCTCAACAGTTAAATCTTGAATTCGGGCTAGATTCGCGGTCATCGAATCTAATTTACGAAGGGCTTTCTCTTTACGTTTGCGGTGCTTCAAAACTCCCGCTGCTTCTTCAATAAATGCTCTACGTTCTTCAGGATTAGCAAGCAAGATTGCATCTAGTTGACCTTGCCCAACAATTACGTGCATCTCTCGGCCGATTCCAGAATCGCTCAAGAGCTCTTGAATATCTAGAAGTCTGGTTGTCTCACCATTTAATTGGTATTCGCTCGCACCATTTCTAAAAAGAATTCTCGAAATTGTAACTTCGGTGAAATCAATTGGGAGAACGCCGTCGGTATTATCAATTGTTACTGAAACTTCTGCGCGACCAAGTGGTGCGCGACCCGATGTTCCGGCGAAGATTACGTCTTCCATCTTTCCGCCACGCAAAGACTTGGCGCCTTGCTCACCCATTACCCAAGAAAGGGCATCAACAACGTTTGATTTTCCAGAGCCGTTAGGACCAACCACGCAGGTGATTCCTGGCTCGAAATTGAGCGAGGTCGACGAGGCAAAGGACTTGAATCCTTTGAGGGTCATGCTCTTCAAATACACAGGCGCAACCTATCGGAAAAGGGCTTACCGATTTCCGTTAGCACGCGGCGTGGGCTGACATTTTGGGCAAAAATGGGAAGATCTATTGGCAAATGTGATTCGCCTTATTTCGCGCCCACAGCGCCCACAGCCCTCGCCTTCCTGGCCATAGACCGCCAGAGACCTTTCGAAATATCCACTCTCCCCATTTACATTTATATAGAGATCATCGAATGAAGTTCCGCCAACAGCAAGTGCTTCTGCCATAACTTCGGTAGCAGATGAAATTAATTGTGAAATTCGTGACTTTGTCATTTTCTCGGTTCGGGTTTCGGGATGAATTTTGCTACGCCAGAGCGCTTCATCGGCATAAATATTTCCAACTCCGCTCATGACACCTTGATCCAGGAGTGCGCGTTTTATCTCAGTTCGCTTCTTCTGAAATCTTAAAATGGTTTCTTCCAAATTAAACTCCGGATCAAATGGATCTGCGGCAATATGTGCAACACAGGTCGGTAGATTATTAATTCTTTCTTCCACTCCAACCCAACCAAAAGTTCGTTGGTCAATGAAACGTAAATCAATTCGCCCTAAATTAAATCGAGCTCGAAGATGGCGCTCATCTTGAGTGCTTTTAGGTTGAATCAGGAATTGTCCGCTCATTCCTAGATGGCCAACTAATACCTCTGGGCGATCCAATTCAAACCAGAGAAATTTGCCTCTGCGCTTCACGCTCTTTACTCGAGCACCACGTAGTGAAGTTAAGGGCGAAATAGATTTTGGTGAGGTAGCTCTTGGATGCAAGACTTCAATATCTTTAAATTTCTTGCCAATTATATTTTCGGCTAAGCCTCGTCTGACGGTTTCAACTTCAGGAAGTTCTGGCATTTAATTTGTCATAAGCCAATTTCGCGGCAGCTTGTTCAGCTTCGCGCTTGGACTTACCCTCACCTAAATCAAATTTCTCATTCGAAACAACAGCAACGGCGGTAAAGCTCTTATTGTGATCGGGTCCAGATTCAGTTACTAAATATTCAGGAGTCGTGAGTCCGCGCGCGGCACAAAGTTCTTGCAGAGCAGTTTTGCCATCAAGGCCAAGTCCTTGCGCATTTGCAGTTTCGATTGTTGGACGAAACCACTTGAGAATTATCTCTTGTGTTTTCACATATCCCTGGTCGAGATAAATCGCACCAACCAGAGCTTCAAGTGAGTCGGCAAGAATTGAATTCTTATCGCGCCCGCCAGTCGTCTCTTCGCCTTTACCGATACGAAGGTATTGACCTAACTCTAAATCTCGAGCTATCTGAGCTAGAGCACGCATGTTTACAACACCAGAGCGAAGAGGCGAAAGTCTGGATTCATCTAGATCAGGAAATTTTGAATAAAGTTCTTCTGTTACAACTAATCCAAGAACGCTATCTCCAAGAAATTCGAGGCGTTCATTTGTTGGAAGTCCACCGAATTCATAAGCAAAAGATCGGTGAGTAAGTGCAAGTTCAAGCAGATCACTTGAAACCGTAGTTCCAAGTGATGCAATTAAACGATCGTACAGATTAAACCTCTACTACTTGACGTGAGTTATAAGTTCCGCAAGTTGGGCAAGCTGTGTGTTGCAATTTTGGTTGTTGGCACTGTGAGCAATTCGCAATTGCAGCAGGTGTTGTCTTCCATGCGCTACGACGATGACGAGTGCGGGAGCGAGACATCTTTCGCTTTGGTACTGGCACTTTAGGCACCCCTTTTTGCTAATAAATTCACTACTTGAAGATGAATTCTATGAAGGGGTAAGTATCCCCCAAACCCTGCGATATTCAAAAACGCCCGAGGCTAGACCCCAGTTGGGCCGCCCTCTGGCGTGCCGGTATTCCAATTCTCAAGTCCAGCCCAGCGAATATCGGCGGGGGCATGCTCGTGCTCTTCGGGAAGCTCTATCCATTTAACTCCGCAATCTGGGCAGAGTCCTGGGCAATCTGCAGAGCAGAGTGGATTGATTGGAAGGTTCAAAATGATTGCATCACGGATTGGACCATCGAGATCGATTAAGTCACCTTCCATCTGGCGAACTAAATCCTCATCTAAATCATCCTCGTCGTTCTTCTGAGCGCGTTTGTCTCCAGATTTGCCAGATTTGCCAGATTTGCCGGGTTTATTTCTTTTACGCGCTTGCCTTGGATCTTCGACATATTCATAAAGCTCTTGAAAAGTTTCATCGACATCATAGAAAACTGGATCTAAGCAGCGACCACATTCACCGCTTGCTTCTGTACGAACGCTTGCTGTAGCTAATACGCCTTCGGCCACAGATTCGATTCGTAGATCAATATCAATCGGTTCATCAGCGGCGATAGCGAGCACTTCAAAACCAAGAGCTTCATGCTCATCAATTGTTAACTCATACTCACGCATCTCACCAGCACGGCGAGGTAGATCATGAGTATTGAAGAGGAAGGGATTTTTGCTCATTAACTATTTCTTATCGCCCAACTCAGAGAGCGCAGATTTAGCATCTACTCCTGCAAGTTGGTCGCGCCCGCGATTTACAACTTCCATAGTCTTATGGAGAATTACTTCAAGAGTTGCAAGTCGGGAATCTACATATGCATCAATTTCATCTTGTTGACTCTTGGCTTCTTCGGCAACTTCATCCAAAATACGACGCGCTTCTTTTTTGGCAGCAGCAACAATTTCAGTCTGCGAAATCATTGATTCAACTTCTTCGCGGGCATGAGCAATGATTTGATCTGCCGCAGCTCGAGCTTCTTCAATTACTGCATCTTGATCAGTTAATAACTTTTGTGCTTGTGCCAGATCGGATGGAAATGCCGCACGGGCGCTGTCGAGTAGTTCAAGCATTTCTCCGCGGTGGAGAACGCAACTAGCTGAAAGTGGAACGCCTCTTGCTTCTTCCACCATCGCTATTGCGGTTTCAATACGCTCGATAACTTCCATTGATCTCTCCTTTATTTTCCAGCCAAGCGATCTTTCAATCGCTCCAAAAGTGTTGCTGGGATATAGCTTGAAACATCTCCGCCATAACTAGCGATTTCTTTGACTAATGAGGAGGAGAGAAATGAGTGAGCTGGCGCTGTTGAAAGGAAGAGTGTTTCAACTCCTTGAAGCTGCAAATTTACTTGAGACATTTGAAGTTCATAGTCGAAGTCTGTAACAGCGCGAAGTCCCTTAACAATTATTGAAAGATCATTCTTTTTGCAGTAATCAACCAAGAGTCCAGACCACGAATCTACTTTCACATTCGGATATTTTGCAGTTACTTCTTTAGTCATCTCTATGCGTTCTTCGACAGTAAAGAGCGTCTTCTTAGTCTGGTTGACCATAACGGCAATGACCACTTCATCAAATATTGAACTAGCTCGTTCGATGATATCTAGGTGCCCAAAGGTGATGGGGTCAAAAGACCCAGGGCAGACGACGCGTTTCACGGCAAAACGCTAGCAGAATAACCGCCGTAGAAGATACTTCCCTGCCCATATGAACGGACTTTCTCGGCGATAAATGGTTCGGGCCACGCAAATGGCGTTTTCTTAGTTTCGCGCTCGATCGCAACAATTCCATTTCGCTTAAGTAAATTATTTGTATTTATATCAAGCAACAATTTCTCAATAACTTCGTTAGAAACTTCATATGGCGGATCCATGAAAATAATGTCAAATGAAACTTGATGTGGCGTAGCTACAAATCTCTCAGCTGATGTCGATAGAACTTGAAATTTACCAATGGTGTTATTTACTAATCCAAAATTCTTTGTGGCAATTGCTGCAGTAGGCGCGTGATCTTCTACCGAATAAACATTTGTCGCTCCGCGCGAAAGCGCTTCAACTCCAACTGCTCCGGATCCCGCATATAGATCTAGGAAATTTAATTCCTGCATTGAACCAAATTCAGATTCTAGTGAAGAGAAAAGTCCTTCTCGCGCACGATCTGATGTGGGGCGAGTTTTTTCTGTCGGCGAGAATAAAGTTTTACCTTTACTACTGCCAGCAATAATTCTCATGGGCGAACCGTAACGCGCTAACCCTTATCCAAGAAAGCTGAACGTTCTTCCTCGCGTAAATCGCTAACTTGCGCCGCTAAAACCGAATGCTTCTCTAGCTTTGGGTCCTCGGAAATCAAATTTGTTGCAACTCTTCTCGCTTGCTCAATTAGATCTTCATCTCGTAGAACTCGCAATAATCGTAAGTGAGATTTGGTTCCCGACTGTGCGCGTCCCAAAACATCACCTTCTCGTCGTTGATCCAAATCGATTCTTGATAATTCAAAACCGTCCAGAGTTCTGGCCACTGCTGTTAACCGCGCCATCGCTGGCGAATCTTCACTTGCCCTGGAAACCAATAGACATAAACCAGGCGTACCGCCGCGACCAACTCGGCCACGAAGTTGATGAAGTTGGGAGACTCCAAATCTATCTGCATCCATAATTACCATTACAGATGCATTAGGCACATCTACGCCAACTTCAATTACGGTTGTTGCTACAAGCACATCTATTTTGCCGTCAGCAAAAGCCGCCATGGTTTCATCTTTAACTTCCGAACTCTGTCGACCATGTAAGGGAGCGAGCTTCACGCCTTTAAGTGGGCCGGTCGCTAATTTTGGTGCAAGCTCCTCAACGCATGCCATATCTGGAGTTCCAGAAATTTCTTCACTTGAAATTTCATCGCCCATCAACTTGGCCATTGCAATATCGGCTTCAGAGATTTTTACTTTCGTTTCATCAATCTCGCCGGCGCTAATTCGTGGCGCAACTATGTAAGCCTGATGACCTTTTGCAATCTCTTCTTTGACCCGCTCCCAGGCGCGTTCTAAATAATGAGGTTTTTCTAATACTGGAATTACGTGGGTTTGGATTGGAATTCGACCACTCGGAAGTTGGCGAAGAGTGGAGACATCTAGATCCCCAAAGATTGTCATAGCAACAGTTCTAGGAATTGGAGTTGCAGTCATAACTAATAAATGTGGTGGCTTTGTTGCCTTCATCCGAAGTGCATCTCGTTGTTCAACGCCAAATCTATGTTGTTCATCTACAACTACTAAAGCCAAATCGTTGAATTCAACACCCTCGCTAATCAGAGCGTGGGTTCCGATAACTATTCCAGCTTCGCCATTCTTAATTTTTCCTAGTGCTTCACGTTTAACTGATGCGGTAAGCGACCCTGTAAGCAGTGCTAACTGCGTTCCTTCACCACTTCCCTGCAACGTGCCGGCCTCGGCTAATTCGCCGAGTAATTTGGATATCGTTTTAAAATGTTGAGCCGCTAAAACTTCAGTCGGTGCGAGTAGCGCCGCCTGTCCACCGGATTCAATAACAGAGAGCATTGCCCGAAGTGCGACAACTGTTTTTCCAGAACCTACTTCTCCTTGAAGTAATCGGTGCATCGGATGTGGTTGCTTCATATCAGCGGCAATCTCACCAATAACTTCTAGCTGGCCATCAGTAAATTTATAAGGAAGCTTTGCTTCAAAAACACTCACTAATCCATCTGTTTTGATTGCTCGCGCCGTTGCATCAAGGGCTTTTAATTCTGCGCGACGTTGAGCTAATAACAGTTGCAACAAAATCGCTTCATCAAAGGTTAAGCGCATTCTTGCAAGTTCGGCTGCTTCTAAAGATTCTGGTTTATGAATTGAGATTAACGCCTCTTTTAAATCTGGATACCCAAATTCCTCTCTAACGCTTGCTGGTAAGTAATCTTCGATTTCTCCGAGCGAATCCAAGATAATTTCCAAACATTGCGAAATTTTCCATGAAGGCATCTTTCCGCCAGCTGGATAAACCGGTAGAAATTTTCCAGCAAAAGCTGCGAGCGCAGAATCGACATCATCACCATCCGGAATTAATTGATAATCAGGATGTGAAAGTTGGCGCTTGCCATTAAAGGATCCGACTTTGCCCGCGAACATTCCGGTCTTGCCAATTTTTAACTCTTTCTCGCGCCAAGGTTGATTGAAGAATGTCAGCGACATAACTGCGCTGCCATCAGTCACATTTACTTCTAAAATATTTCGACCATTAGCTCGCCTAGTTTTAACAGCAGCAATTTCAGCCAGAACAGTTACTTCATCGCCCTCTAAAAGCTCGGAGATGTCGGAGAACTCCCCGCGTACGACATAACGCCGCGGATAGTGGCGAAGCAGGTCTTCAACGGTAGTCATACCGAATGACTTGGTTAAGGCATCAGCAGTTCGGTCGCCAATTACGCCCTTAAGGCGATCGGTCAGTCGAAGGGAGGTGGCCATTGCCCTATCTTCTCGCGCGGATTAGCCAATCCCCGTGTAGACGGGGTAATCTTTGCGACTTATTGCGAAACCCGTAATTTAACTTGATTCAAGGGAGTAACACCGTGTCCTCTAACTGCGATATCTGCGGCAAGGGTCCTAGCTTCGGCAATAAGGTCTCCCACTCAATGCGCAAGACTCGTCGTCGCTGGAATCCAAATATCCAACGCGTACGTACTCTTGTTGGCGGAACCCCAAAGCGTCAAAACGTCTGTGCTTCATGCCTAAAGGCTGGAAAAGTTACTCGCTAAAAAGCGGTTGTATATCCATTGATGGCTGGTTGGCCACCAAGATGAACGTAACAAACTTTTGAACCTTCTTTAAAGTATCCCTCTTTTATTAAATCAATCATTCCTGCCATCGATTTACCTTCGTAAACCGGATCAGTAATCATTCCTTCAAGTTGACCAACTAATTTAATGGCATCGATTGTTCTAGCTCCAGCAACCCCATAAATTCCATCGTGCCAACGATCTAGTAGAACAATTTCGGAGTCGCGTAGTTCACGTCCAAGATCGATTGCTGCTGCAGTTCGAGAAGCAATGCGTTTAATCTGATCCCAAGTTTTTTCAACAGTAGCCGAAGCATCAATTCCAATAACAGATTCTGCGCGGTTGGAATGTGCAAATCCTGCAATCATTCCACCTTGTGAAGAACCAGTTACTGAACAAACTATAAAATTATCAAATTTAAAACCAAGTTCGCGCTCTTGATCTTCTACCTCAAAGGCCCAGCCTGCGAAGCCATGTCCGCCGAGTGGATGATCTGAAGCACCTGCGGGAATTGCATAAGGCTTACCGCCTCTAGCGATTACATCCGCAATTGCTTCTTCCCAAGATTTTCTAAAACCAATATCAAAGCCAGCGGGATCAAGGCGAACTTCTGCACCCATAATTCGACTGAGCAAAATATTTCCGGTCTTCTCGTAATTAACTTCATCCCAATCAACCCAATGCTCTTGAACTAAAACACATTTGAGTCCTAAATGCGCAGCAACGGCGGCAACTTGTCTTGTGTGATTTGATTGCACACCACCGATTGAAACTAAAGTGTCACAACCTTGTGCCAAAGCTTCGGCGGCAAGATATTCGAGTTTGCGGGTCTTGTTTCCACCATAAGCAAGGCCGGAGTTAACATCTTCTCGCTTTGCCCAAATCTCAACCTTTCCACCTAAGTGTTCACTTAAGCGATCAAGTCTTTGTAATGGAGACTGACCGAAAGTTAGTTTTTCTCTTGGAAATGATTCAAGTTTGGCTCTAGACATTCGCAAATACTCTCACATGTATTAGAAATGACGAAAGCCAACATCCGGAAGTTCTGAGATTCCTAAAACTTTTACCTCTGTTCCACTCACGACTTTTCCAATAACGATAGCGCCATCAGGAACTTTCGCACTAGTTGTTGCAACGAATACATGATCTTCCCCGCCACCGAGAATCCATCGCCATACTTGCGAAGAATCTAAATCTAAAAGCTCTTTGAAATCTGGATTAGCTGAGATTAGTTTCGAATCGATCTCAATGCCTACGCTAGATGCTTGTGCAATATGAGCTAGCTCAGAAAGCAAGCCATCACTCACATCACACATTGAATTAACGGTTCGAAATTGGGTTGCCAATTTGTAATTTACGACCGGCTTCT
>CAEZZJ010000008.1_pt1 | contig 14871 bp, 13 predicted proteins | sample 7266371 | NCBI WGS metagenome assembly CAEZZJ01 (sample SAMEA6813957, study PRJEB35770) | freshwater metagenome | biome: Freshwater; feature: Freshwater reservoir; material: water | place: Czech Republic | collected 2016-08-15 | depth 30m m | reverse complement strand
GTCTCGTAATAAAGCTTTGACCAACCACGTGTGTGCTTAGGTGCTGGCGCTACCCATGCCGCTTTGCGCTTTGCCATCTCTTCTTCAGATACAAGTAGGTTGATTGAACGATTTGGAACATTAAGTTCAATCATGTCACCGCTCTTTACGAGAGCAAGTGGGCCACCGACTGCTGCTTCTGGTGATGTGTGAAGCAGAACGGTTCCGTATGCAGTTCCTGACATGCGTGCATCAGAGATACGAACCATGTCGGTAATTCCTTGCTCCAAAAGTTTTCTTGGGATTGGCATGTTGCCAACTTCTGGAAAACCTGGGAAGCCGCGAGGACCAGCATGCTTCAATACAAGAACAGTGTCTTTTGTGACAGGAAGATTCATATCTTCAGAGGCAATTAAATAATCTTCGATCTCTTCAAAGACAAGTGCTTCACCGGTGTGAACCATAAGTTCTGGAGTCGCAGCTGAAACTTTAAGAACACAACCATCTGGTGCGAGTGAACCCTTTAGAACAACGATGCCAGAACCTGCCTTTTGGAAAGGCTTTGACGCTGGTGTGATTACATCTGCGTTCCAAGATTCTGCTGTAGCGATGTTCTCTCTTACGGTCTTTCCAGAAACGGTAATGTGTTCGGTGTGCAGCATGCCTTCGATTTCCTTCATTACGGCTGGAAGTCCGCCGGCATCAAAGAACTCTTCCATCAGATATTTACCAGATGGCATTAGGTTTACAAGCACTGGAACTTCGCGAGCTAATGAATCGAAATCATCTAATTCAAGTTTTACGCCGATACGGCCAGCGATTGCTAGCAAGTGAACAACAGCGTTTGTCGAGCCACCAATAGCAGCATTAACTTTGATTGCATTCTCGAATGCTTCGCGAGTTAATACAGTTGAAAGTTTCTGATCGTCATAAACCATTTGAACTATGCGACGGCCAGCTTCTTGTGAAGTTGAGAAGCGACGGGCATCTACTGCAGGAATTGCAGCGCTGCCTGGAAGTTGAACTCCGAGTGCTTCAGTAACACATGCCATAGTTGACGCAGTTCCCATAGTCATACAAGAACCATTGGAACGTGCTGAGCAAGATTCCATTGCGAAGAATTCTTCAATACTTAATTTACCTGCGCGAATTTGTTCTGAATATTTCCAAACCGCTGTTCCTGATCCAAGAGTTTCACCTTTGTAGCGACCATTTAACATTGGTCCGCCGGTAATCATCAAAGTTGGAAGATCTACTGATGCCGCGCCCATCAACATTCCTGGTGGTGTCTTATCGCAACCAGCAAGCAGAATTACTCCATCAAGTGGATTAGAACGAATTAGCTCTTCGGTCTCCATCGCAAGCAAGTTGCGCCAGAGCATTGTTGTTGGACGTTGTACTGGTTCACCAAGTGACATTGTTGGGAACTCAAGTGGAAAACCACCGGCCTCCCAGACTCCACGTTTTACTGCTTCAGCTACGCGATCTAGGTGAGCGTTACAAGGATTTAATTCAGACCAAGTTGTTGCGATACCAATTACAGGTTTGTCAGAGAATACCTCGGAGCCGAATCCCATATTTCGAAATCGCTCACGATAGATATATCCATGCTTACCTTCGGCCTTGAACCAATTCTCGCTACGTCTCTTAAATACCTCTTCGCTCATGCGTGCAATCTACTCCTCGGACAACTTCTTCGTCTACTACTACAAGTCGTTTCATCTCATATTTTGGCCATTTTGTTATATTTAATTTAGGGACTAAATTTCAATTACTCAAACTATTATGGAACTAATAAGGGGATGAAATGCGCATCGCACGCCTTGGTGAATTCAATAAAGAGAAGCCAGTAGTTGTTTTAAATGACAACGAAGCAGTTTTTGTTGATGATGTAATTGCAGACTGGAACCGTGTTGAACTAGAGAATGGCGCACTAGAGAAAGTTTCAAAACTTGATCTCTCATCTCGCCCTAAAGTTAAAATTTCTGATTATCGTCTTGGATCCCCAGTTGCGCGTCCAACAAAGGCAATCTGCGTAGGTTTGAATTACAAGCAACATGCAATTGAAACTGGCGCTACTCCTCCAGTTGAACCAATTCTTTTCATGAAGGCGCCAGACACTGTTATCGGTGGCAACGATGATGTAATCATCCCGCCAAACTCAGTTAAGACAGATTATGAAGTTGAAATCTGCATCGTCATGAAGAAGCGCGCACTTTATTTAAAATCACCAGAAGAAGCTGCAGATTACATTCTTGGTTACACAATCTCACAAGATGTTTCAGAGCGTTACTGGCAAGTTGAACGATCTGGCCAATGGGTAAAGGGAAAGTCATTTCCAACATTCAACCCAGTTGGTCCATGGATTGTTACAACCGATGAAATGAAGGACCCACAAAATCTTCGTCTTTGGTGCACAGTTGATGGCGAGAGCCGTCAAGATTCAAATACCAATGACATGATCTTTGATATCAATTATTGCGTTTGGTATATCTCACAGGTAATGGAACTCCATGCTGGAGACATTATTAACTCTGGAACTCCGCAAGGAGTTGGAATGGGCTTTAAGCCAGAGAAATACCTAAAGGGTGGCGAAGTAGTTAAGACTGGAATTGATGGAATTGGTTCAATTACGAACCACTTCAAAAATTACAAAGCTTAAATCTTTTTAAAGATTAGTAAGCAACGCCTGATGCAACCATTACGTTGCCCCAAGCCAAGTAATCTCCAGTGCGAATAACGCCAACGGCGCCATATGCCAATTTCTTGAATTCGGCGTGTGGCAGCGGAATACATTCCGCCTTTGTCATTATCGCTGAAAGTTCTTTGGCGCGGCCATCAGCACTTGGTTGAATCTCATTTGCAAACCAAAATTGTTCAATTGGAAGCTCAAGTGTCAGCATCTTTAAAACATCTGTCACCTTTGGCAAATTTGGCCCCATTGAAAGATCGATACAAGGAACTCCTGCTGGAATCGGGAAGCCAGCATCTGAAACAACAATGCGATCAAAGTGGCCGGTGCGCGCAACCATTGCAGAGATATCGCGGTTAATAATTCCGGTGTATTTCATTTTCGCTCCTTGGTTTCTTAGTTTTACTTGTTGTTATTTGAGATAAATTCTTGAACTTCATCGGGAGTTGGCGATGCCATCGCTGCACCCTTGCGAGTGACTTTCAGGGTTGCAGCATAAACGCCAAACTTGGTAGCAGTAAAGATGTCATCGCCAGATGCCAGCCTTGTTGCAAGATTTGCGCACATGGTGTCGCCAGCGCCAATTGTGTCGATTGCAGTTACGGGCGGAGCGGAAATAATTTCAGATTTCATGCCATCAGTTACAAAGGCGCCCTTTGGTCCAAGAGTAATAACAACGTACTTGCAGCCAAGTGATTTTGATAAGGCCGCTGCCTGTTTTTCAACATCGCCTTCAATTCCAGTTAGAGCTGCTGCTTCGCCCTCATTTGGAACTACAACATCAACTAAACCCTCCCATCCAGTTAGCGGGGCGACGGGTGCGGGAGTAAGAACTACTGTTACGTTATTTTCTTTTGCAAGTTTTGCTGCTGCTAGATTTCCATCTTTAGGAAGTTCAAGTTGAAGAAGCAGGATGTCAGATTCGGTAATAGTTTTTGAATGCCTTGAAATATAATTTGCATCGCCTAAATCATTTGATTGCGGAATGATAATAATTGAGTTATCGCCATCTGAAGTTTGAACCGAGATATGACCGACGCCGGTACCAAGATCGCTGCTTCGTTCAATGTCATTTGAATCAACGCCTTCATCCCCAAATGCCTTCATAAAGTCATCACCGAAACCATCGGTTCCAAGATTTCCAAGCATTGCACTTTGTGCACCGGCACGACCCGCAGCAATCGCTTGGTTAAATCCTTTGCCACCGAGAGCAATTGCAAAACTTTCTCCGCGCAAAGTTTCCCCACTTGCAGGACGGCGTGGCGTATAGGCCACAAGATCCATCATGAAACTTCCGAGAGTTGTGACTTTTGGTTTCACTTATTTGTAGCCTGACCTAACGCACCACCAGGATGACGTTTTCCAAAGTCTTGAGATGTGAATCCTCGGTGGGCCATTAGTGCTGATGCAATAGCATCTCCTGCAGCAATAGTTAGCGTTGTTGAAGTTGTTGGTGCAAGATTTAGTGGATCTGCCTCTTTTTCAAAAGCAATTTCAATTACCGCATCACAACTTTTTGCAAGAGTTGAATTCGTATTCTTGGTTATAGCAATTGTTGAATTGCCCCAGCCCTTTGCCATCTTTGCAATAGCGCAAACTTCGGCGCTCTCGCCTGAGTTTGAGATTGCGATTAAGACATCACCGGGTGTTAGCGCACCAGAGTCGCCATGAAGCGCATCACCAGAGTGCAGAAAGAATGATGGAGTTCCAGTGCTTGCCAGAGTTGCGACAATTTTCGCGCCAACTAAACCTGATTTACCTAGTCCAGTTACCACAATATGACCTTGGCTAGCCAAAATTATTTCAAGTGCTGGCTTTAGATTAGCTTCTAAGTTCTTTGCGAAATTAGAGAGCGCAGAAATTTCAGTATTGATTGCAGCACTTGCCGCAGTTAAAGCTTTGCTTAAATCAGCCATTGATCACCCGATTAATTCCTAGTGGATTTGATTCCTGCAGTGCTGGAGGAAGTAGTTCATCTATGAAATTTTGGTAGGCAACTGGGCGCATAAAACGATAAATCGCATCTAAGCCCACTGAAGTTGTGTGGCTAGATGAAGATGGGAATTGTCCGCCATGTTGCATCGCAGCTGTAACAGCAACCGCAGTTGGAAAACCATTCATAATTACTCGGCCCGCAAGATTGGAAAGGGCTTCTATTAATTTTGAAACATCCTCGCCCGCACTCACATGAAGTGCTGCAGTTAATTGCCCTTCAAGCTTTAGCGCGACATCCAAGAACTTCGAATAATCGGCACGAATAATTACTGTTGTTGGTCCGAAGTGCTCTTCAAGAAGTTCTTTATTCTTGAAGGCATCAGCCCAGTCAACGATGAAGACTGTTGGACTTACACCAAAGCCACCATCTGTTGGCTTACCAGCAAAAGTTTTTAGAGTTGAGCTCTTTGCTAATTCAGTAATTGCCGAAGTGAAGCGATCAGCAATCCCCTTATTTAGTAGCGGCGCCACTGCAATGGTTGCAAGATAATTTTCAACTTCTGCTACGAAGGCATCGCCTTCGCTGCCATTTGGCACAACTAAGATTCCCGGCTTCGTACAGAATTGACCAGATCCAAGAGTTGCAGAATCAATTGCAGCCTTTGCAAGATCTACTGCTTTCTCACTCAGAGCTTTCGGTGAGAAGAAAACTGGATTTAGGCTTCCCATTTCGGCGTAAACCGGAATTGGAACTTCGCGCTTTGCGCTGATATCCATCAAGATTTTTCCAACTTTTCCAGAACCGGTAAAACCAATTGCGGTTATATCTGGATGGCTTGCAATCCAATGGGTAATTTCTGGATTAACACCTTCAACGAGTGCGAAAACATCTGCAGAGATACCAACTTTTGCAAGGCCAGCAACTACCGCCTTGTGCATTTCGCGGCAGGTATTTGGATGCGATGGATGAGCTTTAACAACAACAGGGCAACCTGCAGCAAGTGCTGATGCGCTATCGCCGCCGATAATTGAAAATGCGAATGGGAAATTGCTTGCAGCGAAAATACCGGCAACACCAAGCGCATGATTTGCTTTTCTAATATCTGGTCGCGGTGCTGGAATCCAGTTTGCATCTGGACGATCAATAATCGCCTGGTAATGCGCACCAGACTCAACTAGCTTTGCAAATTGTTCTAATTGAAAAACTGTTCTAGATAATTCGCCGGTGAGGCGACCATTTGGCAGCGCTGTTTCGCGCATTGTTATTTCAATTAACTTCTCTCGAGAAGCTTCGATTGCTTCACCAATTGCACGAAGGGCGGCTGCTCTCTCTTTAGGAGTTGTATTAGCAAATGTAGATTTAGCAGCTACGGCTTTGGAAATTAAACCTGAAACATCAGATGCGGACATCTCGGAGATTTGATCTCCAAAAGCGCTTCCGGTCGTCGGGTCAACGGCTTGAAATGTTGATGCAGTCATATGCGAACTCTAGCGCGATAGGGGCAGCACTCGGGAACTGGACGGGAGGGCAGATTGCAATCTGAAAGGATTAGGCATGCGCACAATTTCATTAGCCGAATTCAAACGCGTGCTCTTGGATATCCCAGATAACCCTCGCGTATTGGCATCAGGAAATTTCGCTACCCCCACAACTCTTTTAACCGCCTTTGATGAAGTTATTCCTAAGTACACATTGCACATGCTAAATGCACAGGCTGGAATTCCAGATCGCGAAGGAGTTACTTATGAAAGTGCATTTGTTGGTCCTGCAATGCGGAAATCTCCACGCCTAAATTATGTGCCATCTCGCCTTAGTTTGTTGCCAGTTCTAATTCGTGATCATTTAATTCCAGATGTCGTTTTAATTCATACTTCAGCCAGACGATTCGACACAGTTTCACTGGGCACCGAAGTTAATATTTTGCCTGCTGCAATTGAAACCGTAAGAGCTCGAGGCGGAATAGTTGTTGCTCAGGCTAATAAAAATATGCCTTACACATATGGTGATGCTCAAATTTATGAGAACGAGATTGATTTCATAATCGAAGTAGATGAGCCACTTTTAGAGCACCATCCAAGACCGCTAACTCCAATCGCAAAAGCTATCGGTTCGAAAATTGCAGAACTTGTTAAAGATTCTTCAACACTTCAGATGGGAATTGGTGCGGTTCCCGATGCTGTGCTTGAACTCTTGCAGAATAGAAGTGGCTTGAGGATATGGACTGAGATGTTTAGTGATGGCGTTTTAAACCTTCATAAAGTTGGCGCATTAGATGATGAAGTTCCGATTACTGCATCCTTTGTCTTTGGTTCGCGCGAGCTATATGACTGGTTGAATATGAATCGTAAAGTGCAAATGCTGCGTACCGAAAAGACTAATGACCCAAGCTTGATTGCTAAGCAAGCACGAATGACATCTGTAAATGCTGCGCTACAAGTTGATCTATTTGATCAAGCCAATGCTTCACGAGTTAATGGCGTTATTCACTCTGGTTTCGGAGGTTCAACTGACTTCATTGTTGGGGCCTTGCACTCTCGGGGTGGACATTCATTCATAGCGCTACCTTCTTGGCATAAGAACACCAATAAATCTACGATAGTTCCCTTGATCGAATCTGCTGTTACAAGCTTTCAACATTCATATGTAGTTACTGAAAACGGCGTCGCAAAGTGCTTTGGAAGATCCCAAAGTGAACAAGCTCAGAACATAATTAACTTTGCCGCACATGTAGATGCCCGAGAAGAACTATCGATTGCCGGTAAGTCGATGGGTCTTTTCTAAGAAAATTACTTGCGGCGCGCTGTTGTGAATCTTGGCCGATCAGTTAAATCTCGATGTAGCGCAATTGTTTCAAAGTTAGCTGCTAATTCACTAGCAATTAGTGGACCTTGTAGTTCGTTATGTTCGATGGCGAATAGACCGCCTGGTTTTAGCAATCTGGTCGCGGCCGCAATGAATAGGTTTGGAATACTCATTCCATTTGCTGGCCCACCAAATAGCGCTTCAGCAGGTTCGAAATTTAACTCCTGTGGGATTTGCGCACCATCTGGGAGATAAGGTGGATTAGCAACAACGACATCGCACTTAACACCTTCAAGAGCGCTTGAAACATCGCTCGCAACCACGCGTACATTTACATCATGCTTCGCGATATTTTTCTGCAACCAAGTAATTGCTTCACTCGATTTTTCGACTGCAACTACATGGACAACTTTCTTGCCGGCTGTTTCAGATGCAATTGATATAGCTATCGCGCCGGTTCCTGATCCAAGATCAACAAGACTTACTGGATCGGCAAAGGTATTTAGTTGATGTAATACTTCATCAACCAAGCTCTCAGTTTCGGGCCTAGGAATTAAAACCCCGGGACCTACTTCATATTCGAGATATCTAAATGGCGCACTCCCGATTATGTATTGCGTGGGTTTTCCAGTTAGTCGTTCTGCAATCGCCTGATTATAAATTTCTCTAGTTTCAATTGCTTGCTCGTCGGTAAGTTCAATCACGCGGCCATGGAGTTCCATTCGATTAACACCTAGGGCATGAGCCAACAAGAGTTCGGCTTCGACTGGTTCAATATTTTTCGTAGCAAGTTGGTCTTTACCCAACTTCAAAAGTTCTTTAACGATCACCTGATGCCAATTTCGCAGTCTTATCAGCTTCTAATAGCGCTTCGATAACGGGATCAAGATCACCATTTAGAACCGCATCTAAATTATTTGATTTAAAGTTAACTCGGTGATCGCTCAAACGATTCTCTGGGAAGTTGTAAGTTCTAATTCGCTCGGATCTATCAACTGTACGGACCTGGGATTTACGAGCCGCCATTGCTTCAGCATCTGCTTGCTCTTGGGCGTGGGCCAATAAACGCGCGCGCAAAATACGCATCGCCGATTCCTTGTTCTGTAATTGTGATTTTTCGTTCTGACATGAAACAACTACGCCAGTTGGAATGTGCGTAATACGTACCGCAGAGTCCGTGGTGTTAACTGATTGTCCGCCAGGGCCTGAAGAGCGATAAACATCGATGCGGAGATCTTGTTGTCGAATCTCAACATCAACTTCATCTGCTTCAGCCAGGATCAATACACCTGCTGCCGAAGTATGAATGCGACCTTGGGATTCAGTTTCCGGAACTCGTTGCACGCGATGAACTCCGCCTTCAAACTTTAACTTTGCATAAGGTGACTTGCCTGGTTCAGCCACACCTTTTGATTTAACTGCCATTGAAATTTCTTTATATCCGCCCATTTCAGAGTCGGCATAATCAATAATTTCAGTCTTCCAACCTTGGCGTTCGGCAAATCTTTGATACATGCGAAGTAAGTCGCCAGCAAATAACGCAGATTCATCGCCACCAGCGCCAGCTTTAATCTCCAAAATAACATCGCGATCATCATTAGGGTCACGAGGAAGAAGCAATTCTTCAAGTGCGGTTTCAGTTTCTTGTAACTTAGCTTCGAGTGCCGGAATTTCGGATGCAAAATCAGCATCATCTGCAGCCATCTCTTTACCTGCTGCTAAATCTTCGGTCGCCAACTTCCATGCGCGGTATCCCGCAATAACAGGTCCAAGTTGGGCATAGCGTTTTCCAAGTTGGCGGGCTTTGCCTTGATCAGAGTGAATCGAAGGATCGGCCATTTCATTCTCTAAAACATCGTATTCCGCTAAGAGCGCATGGACGGATGCAAAGCGGTCGGGTGTCATTTCTGTAGCCATTTGCTTCCTCCATATCTTCTTAAGTAGAACTTTTTATAAAATAAAAAAGACCGCACGTAATCACTCGAGGTGAGAACATTGCGGTCTTTTTAGAAAGCTAGTTAGTTGATGCAGCTCCGAAACGCTTTTCGAACTTGGCTACGCGGCCACCAGTATCGAGAATACGTTGCTTGCCGGTGTAGAACGGATGACATACTGAACAAACTTCAACATAGATTGAACCTGACTCTTTTGTGCTGCGGGTTGTGAATACTTCACCGCAACCACAAGTAACTTTGGTCTCTACGTAATTTGGATGAATCTCGTTCTTCATTTCTTATCTCCTAGGTTTGACTGGATCGGTAGTGAACCGTGAACCAGTACGAGGTTGAAGGATAGCCCGATGGGGCCACTTTTCTGAAATTCCGTGAAATTAGGCCTTAGCTTCCGTTCGCTGAGGTTCCGCCTTCAGATGTTGTGGTCTTCTGGATCTGCATCAAGAACTCCACGTTGGACTTTGTGCCCTTCATCTTTTCGAGCAGAAGCTCAAGTGCTTGTTGTGGCTCTAGCGCATGTAGCACGCGACGTAGACGCCAAACAATATTTAGCTCTTCAGTTCCCATAAGGATTTCTTCCTTACGAGTACCAGATGCAACAACATCAACCGCTGGGAAGATGCGCTTATCTGCAAATTTACGGTTCAAGATTAATTCCATATTTCCAGTTCCCTTGAACTCTTCGAAGATAACTTCATCCATCTTCGAGCCAGTATCAATAAGAGCTGTTGCAAGAATTGTTAGTGATCCACCATTTTCAACGTTACGTGCCGCACCGAAGAATTTCTTTGGTGGATATAGCGCTGCTGAATCAACACCACCAGACAAGATTCGACCAGATGCTGGAGCTGCAATGTTGTATGCGCGACCAAGACGTGTAATTGAGTCAAGCAGAACAACTACATCGTGGCCAAGTTCAACAAGACGTTTTGCACGTTCGATTGCGAGTTCTGCAACTGAAGTGTGGTCATCGGCAGGACGGTCGAAAGTTGAAGCAATAACTTCACCCTTGATTGAACGCTGCATATCTGTAACTTCTTCTGGGCGCTCATCAACTAGAACAACCATTAAGTGACACTCAGGATTATTTGTAGTGATTGCGTTAGCAATTGATTGAAGGACCATTGTCTTACCTGCTTTTGGTGGCGAAACAATAAGTCCACGTTGGCCTTTACCAATTGGGGAAATTAAATCGATTACGCGAGTAGTCAAAATATTTGGTTCTGTTTCTAAACGCAGACGTTCCTGCGGATAAAGCGGAACTAATTTTGCGAACTCAATACGTTCTTTTGAGCTCTCTGGGTCTGCGCCATTTACAGTTTCAACACGTACAAGTGCGTTGAACTTCTCCTTGCGCTCACCTTCACGTGGTTGGCGAACTGATCCAGTAATTACATCACCTTTACGAAGTCCGTAGCGACGAACTTGTTGAAGTGAAACATAAACATCATTTGGGCTAGCTAAGTAGCCACCGGTACGAATAAATGCGTAATTTTCAAGAATATCTAGCAAACCGCCAACAGGAAGCAGAACGTCATCTTCAGAGATAACGATCTCGCGCTCTTCGCGATTTCCACGATCACGGAAACGATTGCCACGGTCGCCTCTATCACCGCGGTCACGACGATTGTTGTGGCGATCATTGCGGTTGTTGTTTCCCCCGCCAGTCCATTCCTTCTTATTAACATCTGCATCCGATGCATCATTTGGATTAGAACCTTGGTTCTCGCCATCTTCCAAATCATCTTGGTTCTTACTTGAGTTGTTATTTGAATTCTTATTTCCACCTTTACGGCGGGCGTCACGTTCAGCGCGACGTGCTTCGCGTTCGGCCTTTGCGGCGTCGCGGTTTGCTGCTTGTAGATCACCAATTGCCTGAACCAAATCAGGTTTCTTCATTGATGCGGCATCTTCAATACCGAGTTGGCCTGCAACTTTCTTTAGCTCAGGAAGGAGCATTGCTGAAAGTTCGCCAGATTCTTTTGCACTAGCTTTTGTAGTTGCCATATATTTTTTACTTTTTCATTTCTGTGTTTGCGCTAAAGCAAAGAGTTTTAATTTAGCGAATTTTGGATTATCTAGATTTACCAACCGACGATTTCTCGGCTACCAGATGAGGGAAAACTTAGCACACCGGCCCAGTCTTGGGCAAAAATTGAGCTACTCGACACCATGCCCAGAAATGGCCAATTTCTGTGCGGTAAATGATCCAGCGCCAACCTTAATTACCGCTTCAACTTCGAGGTCATCAAGTGTGTGAAGGACCAATACTGAAGGACCAGCACCAGAGATCATTGCAGGAACTCCAGCGGCACGGAGCTTTGTAACTAGTGCCATTGATTTTGGCATCGCTTCGGCACGGTAATTTTGATGCAATAAATCTTCTGTCGCATCTAAAAGTAAATCAGGGCGCGATTGAATTGCATGAACTAATAGCGCTGCTCTGGATGCATTTAAAACAGCGTCGTGGTGCGGAATCATTTCTGGCAGTAATTTACGTGCCTTCGATGTAGCCAAATGTGTTTCTGGGATAAAGACTAAAGCTTTAATTCTTGAATCGACTTTAATTCCCACGCCTTTTCCGGCGTTGTTTTCAGTCCACGCAATAGTTGCGCCGCCTAATACTGCAGCCGCAATATTGTCTGGATGACCTTCAAGTTCTGTTCCAAGTGCAATCATCTCGTCATCTGACATTAATTGTTCGCCACCTAATACAAGTGCACGCGCAAGTCCAAGGCCGCCAATAATTGCCGCAGCAGATGATCCAAGTCCACGACCGTGTGGGATCACATTTAATTGGCGAAGGGCAATTCCTTTTGGTTTTTGCCCCATATGTTCAAAGCCATGAAGCATCGCTTTAATAACTAAATTATTCTTATCCTTCTTAACATCCCCGCTACCTTCACCAGAGACATCAACGTCAAAAGTTGCATCATCTAAAACTTGTGCGGCGTAACGATCGCGTAAATCTAAAGCGAGACCAAGGGCATCAAAGCCAGGTCCTAAATTTGCACTAGTTGCAGGAACACTTACCTGCGCCATAGTGGCCTTAAAAGTTAGACGATTTTTGATTGCAGACATTATGCAAGCCCAATTACTTCTGCTGCGCGCTTTACATCAACTGGAATAACTGTTGGGGCTTCGGCGTGATCTAAAATCCAACCAACATCTTTGAGACCGTTTCCGGTAACTGTAATAACAATTCGCTTATCTTTTGGAAGTTTTCCTTGGGCTTGCTTCTTAATTAAGCCAGCGATTCCTGCAGCACTTGAAGGCTCGACAAAGATTCCTTCTTTTGCCGCAACTAAGCGATATGCAGCCAGGATTTCTTCATCAGTTACTGAATCAATTAAGCCACCAGATGAATCACGAGCTTCCTCGGCCTGCTTCCATGATGCCGGATTTCCAATTCGAATTGCAGTTGCAATTGTCTCTGGATTTGAAACAACTTTGCCTAAAACTATTGGTGCCGCTCCTGCAGCCTGAAATCCCCACATTTGTGGCAACTGCTTGGAAATTCCATCATTGAAATATTCTTTGTAGCCCTTCCAGTATGCAGTTATGTTTCCAGCATTTCCTACTGGCAGAACGTGCAGATCTGGCGCATTGCCCAACATATCTACAACCTCAAAACTTGCAGTCTTCTGTCCCTCAATACGATATGGATTTACTGAGTTAACCAGAGCAACTGGATAATTTTCTGAAAGTTCACGGGCAAGATTTAAGCAATCATCAAAGTTGCCATCTACTTGTAGCAAAGTTGAACCATGAGCAATTGCTTGCGCAAGTTTGCCCATTGCAATTTTTCCTTCAGGAACAAGAACTACCGGACGCATTCCAGCTTTTGTCGCATATGCCGCGGCACTTGCTGAAGTATTTCCAGTCGATGCGCAGATGACAGCTTTTGCACCATCTTCTGCTGCCTTTGAAATCGCCATTGTCATTCCACGATCTTTAAAGGAACCAGTTGGATTTGCACCTTCGACTTTTAGCCAAATGTCGTTATCTAGCATTGCGGAAAGAACGCATGCAGATACCAGAGGTGTTCCACCTTCGCGAAGTGAAACTACAGGAGTCTTTGATGAGACTGGCAGGCGATCGCGATATTCATCAATCACACCGCGCCATTGATGCGCACCTTTTTTCTTAAAAATACTCATGCGCTCATTCCTTCAACTCGAATAACACTTGCAACATCTTTTACTGCATCCAAACTTGAAAGTTCTGCGACAGTTGCGGCAAGAGCTGCATCGGTAGCTTTGTGAGTCATAACAATTAATTCAGCGTTATCTCCGCGGCCAGTTTGGCGAACTGTTTGAATTGAGACATCGTGCTTAGAGAAAGTTTGTGCGACAGAAGCTAGAACTCCTGGTCGATCAGCAACATCTAAGCGGATTAAATAGCGAGTTTTTGTACTTCCCATTGGCGCGATACCGAGATCGGCATAATCACTTTCGCGTGGGCCAAGTCCGCCACTTATGCGATGTCGAGCTACCGCAACTAAATCTCCAAGAATTGCAGAGGCAGTTGGTGCGCCACCTGCGCCGCGGCCATAGAACATCATTGCGCCAGCAGATTCGGATTCTACGAAAACCGCATTGAACGCTTCACGAACTGATGCCAGAGGGTGGCTACGTGAAATTAAAGTTGGATGAACACGAACGCTAATTTTGTTATCAGCTGTCAACTCGGCGATTGCCAATAACTTAACTACTAAATCTAAAGATTTAGCAACGGCAACATCGGTATCAGTTATCTTGGAAATTCCTTCGCGAAAAACATCAGCATCAGTAACTCGAGAATGAAATGCCAGGCCTGCCAAAATTGCAGCTTTTGCCGCAGCATCAAAGCCTTCAACATCTGCAGTTGGATCGGCTTCAGCAAAGCCAAGTGCTTGCGCTTCTGCAAGAGCATCACCAAAGGCCGCGCCCGATTCATCCATTTTGGTCAGAATAAAGTTAGTTGTTCCGTTTACGATTCCCATAACGCGGAGTACATGATCGCCAACTAGAGATTCGCGAAGCGGACGCAGAATTGGAATTGCACCGGCCACTGAAGCTTCATAATAAAGGTCAACACCGTTCTTATCTGCTGCTGCGAAAAGTTCGCCACCATGTTTTGCAAGAAGAGCTTTGTTGGCAGTAACAACAGATTTTCCATTTGTAAATGCGCTGAGAATCAAAGTTCTGGCTGGTTCAATTCCACCAATAACTTCGATAACCAAATCAATAGTTGGATCACTGACGATAGATTCTAAATCTGTGGTTAATAACGCTTTATCAACGTTTGCACGACTTAGATTTCTTACACCAATTTTTACTAAATCTAATTGGGCGCCAGATCGCGCAGCAAGATCTGATTTATTGGCAACAATTAGGCGCGCGACTTCACTTCCAACAACACCGCAGCCGAGCATGCCGACGCGAAGAGTTTTTAGCGAATTCATTGGGCTATTCTCCCCTATTTTTTCCATAAGCCGAACGCTATTTAATGGGTTTAGGTGCCTCTAC
>CAEZZJ010000007.1_pt1 | contig 15269 bp, 14 predicted proteins | sample 7266371 | NCBI WGS metagenome assembly CAEZZJ01 (sample SAMEA6813957, study PRJEB35770) | freshwater metagenome | biome: Freshwater; feature: Freshwater reservoir; material: water | place: Czech Republic | collected 2016-08-15 | depth 30m m | reverse complement strand
CTGGTGGGCGGTGAGGGTTTCGAACCCCCGACATCCTCGGTGTAAACGAGGCGCTCTACCACTGAGCTAACCACCCAAAACTTACTGCCGCACTCTACCTGCAGATTGGCAGTATTAAAAATTCAGTAAACGAATGCTTAAAGTGCTGCGAGCGCAGCCTTGTAATCAACCAAATTACGCGCATCTCCGAGGCCATTTACTACCTGCCAGCGAAGAACACCTGACTTATCAATAATGAATGTTCCGCGAGTAGCACAGCCACGTTCTTCATTAAATACGCCATAGGCCTTTGCTGCTGCACCATGTGGCCAGAAGTCGGCTAGTACAGGGAATTTGTATCCCTCTTTTTCTGCAAATGCTTTCTGCGCATACATTGGATCACAAGAGATTGCGATTAGTTGAACATCATCATTTTGGAATGCTGCTAAATCATCGCGAAGTCCGCAGAGCTCGCCTGTGCAAATTCCAGAGAATGCGAATGGATAGAAAAGTACTACGACGTTCTTTGAACCCTTGAAAGATGAGAGTGAAATTTCTGCGCCATGTTGATCCATCAATTTAAAATCTGGGGCTGGTGATCCAATTTGTAGCGCCATGTTCTCTCCTAATTATTTGCGACTGGTTTTTCTTGCAACTAATTTAGTTGCTGTCCAATCTGCACCGATGGCAAAGGATACAGTCTGCGAGAGACCGGCGATTGGCGCCGCTTCTTGAATATCACTTGGTTGGACATGACCTGATCTTCCTACTTTTGGAGTGAGCAACCAGATTGGTCCAGTCTCGGATAAGTAAGTCAGTGCGTCCATCAAGTCATCAACTAAATCGCCATCACCATCTCGCCACCAAAGCAGAACAACATCGAGAACTTCGGTTGCAGTCCCCTCGATAAATTTTGTGCCAGTGCGCTTTGTTATGGCGCTACGAAATTCTTGGTCGCAGTCAGAATCAAATCCGACTTCTAAAATCAGCTCTCCTGGTTCAAGAGCAAGACGTTCAATAATCAGATCTACCCCCATCGGGGTTCTTCCTCCTTAACTGCATTCTTAAATTGCCGGCGAATGTGAGATAGGTAATTCCAGGAGAGAAGTCCACCGAACCTTTGCCATTTGCGCAAGGGGAATTTGGGCATTGGGTGGAAAGTTCACGCCAAATTCGTGGAAAGATACAGCCATGAGCGCAAACGACCAGGCCCCAGACCATTTGATCGACCAGCTAGTCGACACTGATCCCCAAGAAACTGCAGAGTGGACCGAGTCGCTAGATGCCGTATTAAAGAATGCTGGACCAGTTCGCGCCCGTTACTTAATGCTTGCGATGTTAGATCGTGCCGGTGAAAACAATCTTGGCGTTCCAGCACTTCGCGCAACTGATTACATAAATTCAATTCCACCAAAGCAAGAACCTAACTTCCCTGGCGATGAATTTATCGAGCGCCGTATCCGCGCATTCATTCGTTGGAATGCTGCAGTCATGGTTCACCGCGCGCAACGCCCAGGTATCGGAGTTGGCGGACACATCTCTACTTATGCATCTTCAGCTTCACTTTATGAAGTTGGCTTCAACCATTTCTTCCGCGGAAAGAACCATCCTGGTGGCGGAGATCAAATCTTTTATCAAGGCCATGCAAGTCCTGGAATGTATGCACGCGCATTTCTTGAAGGTCGTTTAACCGAACATCAGATGGATGGCTTCCGCCAAGAACTTTCACATGAAGGTGGCGGACTCTCTTCTTATCCACATCCACGTTTGATGCCAGAGTTCTGGGAATTCCCAACAGTTTCAATGGGGCTGGGTCCAATCAATGCGATTTATCAAGCACGCTTTAACCGTTACCTAAATGGTCGTGGCATTAAAGATACAAGTGATCAAAATGTCTGGGCATTCCTCGGCGATGGTGAGTGCGATGAACCTGAAACTCTTGGCGCAATCAGCCTTGCTGCGCGCGAAGGGTTAGATAACTTAACTTTTGTTATTAACTGCAACCTGCAACGCCTTGATGGACCAGTTCGCGGTAATGGAAAAATTATTCAAGAACTTGAATCAATCTTCCGTGGCGCTGGCTGGAACGTAATAAAAGTTATTTGGGGTCGCGAATGGGATGAACTCCTTGCAAAAGATCGCGATGGCGCACTAGTTGAATTAATGACTAAGACAACCGATGGCGATTACCAGACATTTAAGGCTGAATCTGGCGCATATGTTCGTGAGCACTTCTTCGGTCGTGACCCACGCACTGCAGCAATGGTTGCCGATTGGTCTGATGAAAAGATTTGGGCGCTAAAGCGCGGTGGACACGATTACCGCAAATTATTTGCTGCCTACAAGCAAGCTTCAGAACATAACGGTCGCCCAACAGTGATTCTTGCTAAGACCATTAAGGGCTGGACTCTTGGTTCGCACTTTGAAGCACGAAACTCAACGCACCAGATGAAGAAGATGACGCACGAAGATCTTCTTGCATTCCGTGACACACTTCAGATTCCGCTAACAGATGAACAAATCGATGCGAAGGCACCTCCTTATTACCATCCAGGCGTTGACTCCCCTGAATACAAATACATGATGGAGCGCCGCAATACTCTTGGTGGTTCTATGCCATCTCGTCGCAAGGATTCTGCCCCGCTTGTTCAACCACCACTTGAAACTTATGACTCAGTTATTCGTGGTTCAGGACATCAAGAAGTTGCAACAACAATGGCTTTTGTTCGCTTACTAAAGGATTTGTTAAAAGATCCAGGTATTGGCAAGCACTTAGTTCCAATTATTCCGGATGAAGCTAGAACTTTCGGTATGGATTCATTGTTCCCATCCCTAAAGATCTACTCACCACATGGTCAGAATTACACATCGGTTGACCGAGAATTAATGCTCTCCTACAAGGAATCTACTTCGGGTGTAATTCTCCACGAAGGAATTAATGAGGCTGGTTCGACCGCATCATTTACCGCAGTGGGAACTTCTTACTCCACCCACGATGTTCCAATGATTCCGATTTATATTTTCTATTCAATGTTTGGTTTCCAGAGAACCGGCGATGCGTTCTGGGCTGCTGCAGATCAGATGGCTCGAGGCTTTGTACTTGGTGCAACTGCGGGACGAACAACGCTAAATGGTGAAGGTCTGCAACACGAAGATGGGCATTCACATCTATTGGCTTCGACAAACCCAGCAATTGTTTGTTATGACCCAGCATTCGGTTACGAATTAGGACACATCGTTCGTGATGGTCTAAAACGTATGTATGGTGAGAACAGCGAAAATATTTATTACTACCTAACTATTTACAACGAGCCATATGTTCAACCAGCACAACCAGATGATCTAGATATAGATGGTCTACTTAAGGGAATTTATCTCTACTCCCCTGCAAAGCGCGGTAAGAAGAAGGTTCAACTCCTCGCTTCTGGCGTTGCAATGAACTGGGCTGTAAAGGCTCAGCAGCTTCTCGCTGATGATTGGGGCGTTGCAGCAAGTGTCTGGTCTGTCACTTCTTGGAATGAACTACGTCGCGATGGCTTAGCTGTTGATCGCCACAATCTATTAAATCCAAGTGATAAGAAATCTGCTTACATCACAAAGAAATTACAAGATCAAGATGGTCCAGTAATTGCGGTAAGCGATTTCATGCGCGCAGTTCAAGATCAAATTGCTCCATGGGTTGAACAAGATTTCTACTCACTAGGAACAGATGGCTTTGGACTTTCAGATACTCGCGGTGCGCTACGTCGTCACTTCAAGGTTGATGCTGAATCAATTGTTGTCGCAGCGCTTTCACGATTAGCAGAGGCTGGCGAAGTTAAGGCGAAAGTTGTCACGGAAGCTTTGAATAAGTATCGCTTAAATGACATTAGCGCCGCAGATCCAGGTAACACTGAAGGTTCAGGCTGATTAATTAGGCTTTTCTTCGCGGCCGAGATGCGAGAACCTTGAGGCCGCGATCAGCATTAGCGCTGGAATTAAAAGAGCAATCGTTACAGAAGTTGCTTGCGCTACCCAAGAAATCAAGACTTTGACTGCGAAAGTTAAAATCGTTTGAGAAAGACCAAGCTGTGCAACGACAACGCTGCTAGGTAGAGAAGAATTTCTAAAAGCTATTCCAAATAAAGTTGGAGCCAAGATTGATGATCCAAATCCAGCTATTGCAAATCCAACTAGAGCGAAGATAAAACCTAGAGTTCGATTGGTGGCGCTAAGCCAGGTTCCAAGTGAGATGAAGAGGGCGAAACCTACGCCGCCCAAAACTGGAAGCTTTGCAATTAACTCGCGCTCACTCCATTTTGATGCAAGCCAATTCGCTCTAAATCTAAAGATAATAAGTGCGCCAATATAAACCGCATATCCATAAATACTTAGAGATGGACTCATACGAAGTGTGTCCTTGGCATAGATTGCAGACCAATCCTGAGTCGAGAATTCAGTCTGCATGGCTAGAACCATTGCTATTACCAATACTGGTTGGAATCTAAATGATTTAGCTATTCCCTTAAATGAGATATTAGGGAATGGCTCTTCTTCCGCATTCTTGTCGATGAAAAATGGCGTTGATTTAACTACGCCATACATAGTTAAGGACCACATAATCAAGACAATTACATCTATATGCCAAGAGAGCGTTACAAAAGGCGTAATTGCAATCGCTAGTAGTGAAGTTAAGAGCGCACCAAGGCTCCAAAGCCCATGCAACCTAGGAAGTATTAGCTCTCCAACTTCCTCTTGTCGATGGATAGCTTGTGCGTTATTTGCAATATGGAATGAGGCCCACGAAAAGGCAATCACAATATTTACAATGAGCCAATAGGTCGGATTATGAATATGTGGAACTAACCCCATTCCACCAAATAATCCAGTGGCACCTAAGACAACAATCGGTTTCACGCCAAAGATATGAACCCAATGTCCAACCAGGATGAAGGCGATAACACTTCCGACTGCACCAAGACTTAAGAAAGTACCGAAAGTTCCGTTATTAATTCCTAACTGATCGCGGATCTCTGGGAATCTTGTTGCCGTAGCCATGGAGCCGATTCCGAATGGCAGAAAGAGATAACTAAGCGCTCGGCGTTCGGTTTTTGAGAATTTAGATTTCAATAGAGCGCACTCGCAAGTTCTTTTCGGGCTGCAATTAAATCTGGGTCAGATGGGTCAACTAACGCAAAGAGAGTGAGTAGATGTTCGCGAACAACCTTTTTCTCATCCCCTTGGCTAGATTTCACTAAATTTATTAAGCGATCGAATGCAAGTTTATTTAGCCCACTTGCAATCTCAACATCTGCGGCTTTTAGTTGAATTGAAATCTCATTTGGGTTTGCTAAAGCGAGAGTCATAACTTCCTTTGGATCTAAATCCTTTACTCTAATTATTAACTCGGTCTGTGCCAAGCCAAGTTTCGCTAAATTATCCCCGGGCTTGCGAGCCAGCCATTTTTCGTAATGTGCTTTAGCTTCTTCCAAGTCGCCCTTCTCCATGGCTTCCATTGCGGCAATCTCTTCGGCCTCCATTGGAACTTCAATCGCTTCCGATTTTTCAAGTGCTTGTCCAACACCTCGTTCGGCAGCAAGTCCTACGACCTTATCAATTACCAGTCTTATCTGTTCTGGCGTTGGTACCGCTTCGAAGAGTGGAACCATCTGCTCTTGAATAATCGCAATCGCAATTGGTACCGACTGAATTTGTAGCGCTTGTGCTACCTGAACTTCTGAATCAACATTCACAGTTCCAAGAATCCAAGCTGGTTCGCCATTCTCAAGAAGATCTGCTTCTTGATATCTGCCCATAACTTCTAGAAGTTCGGTTGCTTGCGCACTTCTCGGGGACCAACAAATAAGTATTACAACTTTCTGATTTGAGGCCGGAAGAACTTCACTTATTAAATTGGCTTGAGTTACTGGGATTCCAGGAGTTTGAATTGGCGAAATTGCTGGCTTGCCGAGCGAACTAAGGTCCACGGCACTGGCAAAATTCTTTGGCAGTGGTGGCAAACTCATGGCGCCATCCTACATATATCTACTGCTAATTATTTTGAAGGTGGCTCGTGAATTCCAGGAATAGTCACACCGACATAGGTTCTAAAGGGAAGAATATTTTCAATGTAATCCTTTGTTGCAAAATCAAGACCTAAATCGTGCCCAGCTTGTTCTCCTAGATACCAACGGTGTTCCAAAATTTCATGGAACATCTGAGTTTGTTCTACGCGATCAGAAAGTTCTTTTGGCACTTGATTCATTACATGGTGATAAGTGTCACGAAGCCATCTTCGTGCACTGTCATGAACTGGTGGTTTAGGCGTAGCTTCGCGGCCACGGAAACGATCGAAAGATGCAAGCAAGCGCTTGGCCTGTAATTCTTCGGCATGAATTCCAAGAAGTTCTAGCAAACGATTCTGGTGATATCCGGCAGCTACCAGCTTTGGTTGGAACTTTAACTCACCTTTATCTCCGTTAATTGAAACTTCGACTTCTTCAACAGCAAAACCTAAATCCTGTAATTGTCGCATTGCGCCTTCTACTGCATGTCGATCATTTGGATCGAGAATTTGTGGCTCACGAAGCGCCTTCCAAAGTCTGCGATAGCGTTTAATCACGCCCTCGCTAGCGCGGACCGGATCCATATCTGCCTGCAATACTCCAGCGATTTTTAAATCTTCAAGTTCAGCAGCGACGTTGAAAAGGGAAATCTCTAAATCATGTTCGCGTTGACCATCAGTAAGTTGAGTTTGAAATTCGCCAGTTTCAGCATCTACAAGATAGGCCGCAAATTGATCAGCATCGCGACGAAATAGCGTATTTGATAGTGAGCAATCGCCCCACCAAAATCCAAGCAGATGAAGGCGGACTAATAAAAGCGCCAGAGCGTTGGCCATATTTGTGATCTCATGTGGAGTTATTTGCGCACTTAAGATAACTCGAAATGGAAGTGAGAACGGCAGATAATGTGTAACTAGAGCCGCTGGAAGTTCGTTGCCCTCACCATCAGTTCTATTTTCGATTACTGCTACCGGCTCAACACATGGTGCTTCTCGACTATTTAATTCGCGCAGCAGCGCATATTCACGATTCGCGAATTCTGGAACGGTCTCTTTGATTGCATATATTTGAGAGTCATTACTTTCATTGGCTTTAACTAGGCGCACGATATGTCGCGAAATACCCCGCATATCTGTGAGCGAGGCATCTTCTGGCCAAACTTCTAGTGGCTTTGCCCAAGGCAATCGGGCAAGGGCAGACATCTCTTCTGCCAATCCAGTAATTCGTAAGTCAGCCACGGGGCTATTCTCTCCTATTTTGTGTTACCGCGACGTTAAAATAACGTCATGGCAAAGTTAAAACCAATAATTAAGCGACCAAGTCTCACTAGAAAAAAGAAGACCGTTCAAGCAGAGGATTTTGGGACGCTAGGTGCCCCGCTAAATCATTCACATCCCTTTTATTTTGGATTTCTGGCTGCATCTGGCGCCATCATCGCAATAACTTTGCTCCGTGCATTGGCATCAGCCAGCCAGGTTTTTGTTTTAATAATCATCTCCCTCTTCTTTGCGATGGGTCTAAATCCAGCAGTCCTATTTATCGAACGACGTGGATTTAGCAGAGCAAAAGCTGTTGCGGCCACAGTCGCTGCAGTTGTTGCATTTGTAGGCGTTTTCATCTGGGTTGCCGCCCCACTAATAATTGATCAAGTTGATGCTCTTATTCATAATGCTCCACAATTGATCTCCGATTTGAAAAATAATTCAACTATCAACGAACTAAACTCAAACTACGGAATTATTGACACCATCCAAACAAAAGTTCAATCATCAATTAAAGATGGAAAATTTGTTATCGGCGCATTTGGTGGCGTAATCGGAGTCGGCAAAGCTGTAATTTCGGGGGCGCTATCAGCGTTAACTATTCTGGTCCTGACCCTCTACTTCTTGGCTGCGCTTCCAACTGTAACTAACGATGCTTACCGCCTAGTTCCTGCTAGTCGTCGCGAGCGAGTTGCAAAGATTAGCGATGCGATTATTTTCCGCGTTGGCGCCTTCGTTGGCGGTCAGATCACAATTTCATTCTTCGCTAGCCTCTTCATATTTATTCTTGGCATCGTGCTAGATCTTCCTTATAAGTCCGCGCTTGCACTTGTCGTGTTTGTCTGTGGCTTAATTCCTTTGATTGGTCACTTCATTGGAATGACAATTGTTACCTTAATTGCGCTCACAGTTTCCCCACTAATTGCAGCCATCTCACTAGCCTCATACATAATTTACGTACAATTTGAGAATTATGTTTTAACACCAAAGGTTATGAAACGTTCGCTTTCAATACCTGGGCTAGTAACAATCATTGCAGCGCTCATAGGAACATCTCTGCTTGGGCTTGTTGGTGGAATTCTTGCAGTTCCAATTGCTGCTGCAGTTCTACTTATCTTAGATGAAGTTATTTATCCAAAGGCGGATAAGAACTAAACTTCAGTTGGAAGCGGCAAACTTTGTGGTGAAATTATTTTAGTTATTTCACTCAAGACTCTATAAACAGCTGGCTCACCAACCCAGAGATGCTTCGCCTCTTCGACATTTATAAGCACGATTTGTGGAATAACTTTAAAAGCTTCGGCTGCAGCAGCAGGCTGCAAGTAATCATCGAACTCTGGAATAAGAGCAGTAATAGCTCGCCCATCTTTAGCCCAGAATTCCAGATCACTAATCTCTGATGTTCGAAGTGGTGGACTTAATAGGATTAAACCAAGAACTCTTGGATCTCTCGCATATTTGAGTGCCAGGTCGGTTCCAAATGACCAACCCATTACCCAAAGTTTTTCAACACCAAGTTCGTTTAGGCAATATTCGATTGCTGCTTCAACATCGAATTTCTCCGTTACGCCTTCGCCAAAACTTCCATCACTGGTTCCGGCTTCAGACGTTGTTCCTCTGGTATTGAATCTGATGATTTCAATTCCAGCCATTGCCGGCAATCTATTTGCGGCTTTCTTATAAACGTGGCTATCCATCATTCCGCCAGCAGTTGGAAGTGGATGAAGTGCCAGAATCGAACCAATCCGTGCCCCGATTGGTGTGGCTACTTCCCCAATTAAATTTAGACCGTCAGCCGTATGAATTGTTATTGAACGACGATTTGCCGGCAACACAGTGCTTGGGCGTATTAACTCTGACACGAAATAAGTTTAGTCTTACGCAATGGAAACTATTGCATCTCAGACTGCCCAGACTTTTGATAGCCACAACCCAATTGATGCCAGTGTGATTGCCAGCTATCCCAATACCTCGGCCGCAGAGGTAAGCGCTGCAGTTGAACGTGCCCGTGCCGCAACTGTTGCTTGGCAAGCTCTTGGCTTTCGGGGGCGTCGTAAAGTTTTATTAAAGTGGGCTGCAGAGATTACAAAGAATGTAGATGAGATTGCAGAAATAGTGCGGGCTGAAACTGGAAAGCCAATTAGCGATGCAACGCTAGAGGCAACGCTGGCACTTGGTCATTTAGCTTGGGCTGCAAAACACGCAGAAAGCGTTCTCTCGAAACAACACCGGCCATCTGGCTTATTAATGTTTAACATGAAAACAAATGTGAGCCGAGTTCCTATGGGTGTCGTGGGCGTAATCGGGCCATGGAATTATCCAATCTTTACGCCAATGGGATCGATTGCATACGCCCTTGCTGCTGGAAATACAGTTGTCTTTAAACCAAGTGAATACACACCTGGAGTCGGACATTGGCTTGCAACTAGTTTTGCAAACATTGCACCCTTTGCAGATATTTTCACTTGTGTAACCGGATTGCCTGAAACCGGAAAAGCCCTTACCGAATCTGCCGTAGATAAAGTTTCATTCACTGGCTCAACTAGAACTGCTAAGAAAGTTGCTGCTTCCTGTGCCGAGAGAATGGTTCCAGTCGTACTTGAATGTGGTGGCAAAGATCCTGTTCTAGTCGCAGCAGATGCCGATATTGATCGCGCTGCGCAATATGTGCTCTGGTCTGCAATGTCGAATGCTGGACAGACATGTATCGGCGCCGAGCGCGTTTATGTTGTAAATGAAGTTGCCGATAAATTCATTGCAAAGATCACGGAATTAGCTAAAGATGTTCATCCCGGTAAGGATGGAAATTATGGGCCAGCAACAATGCCCTCTCAATTAAAAGTAATTCAAAGCCATCTAGATGATGCCGCAGCGAAAGGTGCAAAGTTCGTGGTTGGTGGCGTTGATTCAGTTAAGGCGCCATTTGTTGAACCTGTGATCATGGTTGATGTTCCAGAAGATTCAACTGCGGTAACTGAAGAGACTTTTGGTCCAACTCTTGTAATTAATAGAACTACAGATATTTCCGAAGCAATTCGGTTAGCAAACGCGACTAGATATGGCCTTGCTGCTTCAGTTTGGTCAAAGCGAAATGGCGAGAAGATTGCTGCGCAGCTTCAATGCGGAATGGTTTCAGTAAATTCGGTCATTGCATTTGCCGCAATTGCATCAGTGCCCTTTGGTGGCGTAAAAGATAGCGGCTACGGTCGGATTCACGGACCAGAAGGCCTTCTGGAATTTACTTATCCAAGAACCGTTGTAAAAACTTTATTTAATATTCCAATAGTTTTCACATCATTTGGTCGAACTAAGTTTGCAGATAAATTCATTAAATTTGCAATTAAGACTCTGCACTCCAAAGGTATTGGCTAGTAACGCGGTGCACCTTTAGATCGAAGCGTTCTAGGCTTTCGATCATTTCGCTTCGTCCAACAAACAGTGTGCCAATGACGTCTTGATTCAACATCTTCTTCTAGCCAGGCAACAGTGTGAGGTGTTGCGGTTGGAATCAACTGATCGCATCCTGGGCAGCGATAAGGTTTCGTTGAAGTTGATCCGGTAATTCTGCGGACTCGATATACGCCCTCAGAATGTTCTTCCACAGTCTCACTAGATAATGAAATTTCGCGCTCTTCATCGTTGTTAGAAGCCCGCTTTTGGGACCTCTTAGGATGATTTCTGCGCGGACTCACAGGCTTATTCTCTCGCGTGCATTCCGATAATCCCAACTTTTAGGGCAGGATATTGACGTGGCAAATGACTTAGCTGGTTTAGCAATCTCGGTTCGCGGGCTTAAAAAGAGTTATACCTCTAAAGCGAGCGGTACCAAAGATGCAGTTGCCGGGATCGACTTAGAAGTCTCCCGCGGTGAAATCTTCGCAATCCTTGGGCCAAATGGCGCCGGCAAGACAACAACTGTAGAAATTCTTGAGGGCTATCGCAATCGAGATAGCGGTGAAGTTCAAGTTCTTGGTCAAGATCCCGCAATGCTTGGAAACGATAGTTGGGCCTGGCGAAATCGTATTGGCATTGTTCTTCAATCTACAAATGACTCTCAAGATTTATCGGTCTCTGAAACTGTTAGACATTTTGCAAATTACTATTCCAATCCACGCAATCCCGAAAAAGTCATTCATGAAGTTGGGTTAGAAGAGAAGGAATCCGCAAGGATTTCTACACTCTCTGGTGGGCAACGACGTCGACTAGATGTTGCGCTAGGAATTATCGGCAACCCAGAGATTCTCTTTCTAGATGAGCCCACAACTGGCTTTGATCCAGAAGCTAGGCGAGCCTTCTGGGACTTAATTCGAAAGCTACGGGATGAAGGCACAACAATTTTGCTTACAACCCACTACTTGGATGAAGCTGAAGCCCTTGCCGATCGCGTTGCGGTAATCGTTGATGGGAAAATAATTGAAGTTTCTACCCCTGAAAATCTCGGTGGACGAAATACTGCAAAGGCAAGAGTTAGTTGGTATGAAAATGGCACAAAGCAGGAAATCGAAAGCGATTTTCCAGCAGCCGAAGTTGCCAAGCTTTCAGCAAAGTTCGGTGGCGAAGTTCCAGAGTTAACTGTAATTCGACCATCACTTGAAGATATTTATCTAAAGATGATTGGTCAATTATGAGACCAAACATCATTAAAGTCGGTTTCCTACGTGGCGGACTTGAGATTAAACAGTTCATGCGCCAACGTGAGTCCGTAGTGTTCACTCTTCTCTTTCCAGTTATGTTGCTATTTATATTTGGTTCAGTTTTCAAAGGCGAACTCGCTCCGGGCGTAACTTTTAGCCAGTACTTTGTAGCAGGAATGATTGCGTCAGGACTTGTTAATACTGGATTCCAACAACTTGCAATTATGATTCCAATCGAGCGTGACTTCGGAACGCTAAAGCGTTTACGGGGAACTCCTGTTTCACCAATCTCTTATTTCATCGGTAAGGCGATACTTGTATTTGTTGCAATGATTGTTCAAGTCGCTGCCCTAATGGGCTTTGGAGCTGCTCTCTTTGGCTTAAACCTTCCAGACACAGCAGAAAAATGGTTACGCTTTATCTGGCTCGTTCTCTTAGGGAGTATTTGTTCAACAATTCTAGGAATTGCATTCTCGGCAGTTCCAAAGAATGGTCGAGGTGCATCTGCAGTGGTCTCTCCAATTGTGATTATTCTGCAATTCTTTAGTGGCGTCTTCTTTGTATTCTCAACTCTTCCACAGTGGATGCAACAATTCGCGGCACTCTTTCCGCTTAAATGGCTTACTCAAGGTATGCGTTCTGTATTTCTTCCAGAATCTTTTGCCACCCAAGAGGTTGCAAAGAGTTGGGAGATCCCACAGATCGCCATCATCTTGTTGGTTTGGACGGTCCTTGGAACAATCCTGGCGTTAAAGACTTTTAAGTGGTCAGATAAGTGAAGAAGCTAGTAGCTCTCGCTATAGCTGCTTGCCTTCTTATCCCGGCTCAAGCACACGCGGCCACCAATAAACCCACACCAAAGCCGACTGTTACTAAATCTAAAGCTGTTAAAAAGCCTGTAGTTAAAAAGAAGGTTGTAAAGAAAAAGAAGAAACTTCCTGCGAAGAAAGCACTGAAGTGGCCACCACCAGGCTTTGATAAGAAAGATTCGCTATATGCAAAGACGGCTACACCTAAAGAACTTGGCATAGCTGGCACTGAGAATAAATATATTCAGAAGAACCTAATTGATTATTGCCACAAAGTGGCTTGCCTTGGGATCTTCGTAGGATCTGAGACTGGATGCGATTGGTGGGAAATCACCTCAAATGTTCTTGGCATAGATCCATCAGATCCAACCCAGAGAATTATCTACGGTTCACTTACAACTTTGGTCGCCGGTTCTAAAGCAAAAACAATCAAGACTATTCTTCTAATTAGCGACGAACCAATTGCCGATGGCTTAGGTATCGGTGCCTATACAGCTAACTGTCGAATAGGAAGCCCAACTGGAAAAATTCCGAGCAACACTTACACAAAGAGCCCAACTAGAAGTTAGCGATTTGCCCCAGGAACCCAGAGCACATCGCCTTGTTCTTTATTCTCATGGCGGGCAAGAACGAATAGCAGATCCGAAAGTCGATTCAAATACTTTGCGGTTAGTGAATTAACGCCGCCGCCAAATTGATGGATTGCATGCCAAGTATTGCGCTCTGCGCGACGCGTAACAGTTCTTGCAACATGCAGAAGTGCCGATGCTGGAGTTCCAGATGGCAGAACGAAACTGCGTAATTCTTGTAGTACAGAGTTGTATAAATCAATCTGCTCTTCTAGATATTTAACTTGGGATTCAATAACGCGAAGTGGCTCAATCTTTGGGTCATCGACCACTGGGGTACAGAGGTCGGCGCCAACATCGAATAAATCATTTTGTATCCGAATTAATAACTTGGTAATTTGTGGATCTTTAATCTGCCCAAGAGCCAGAACTACACCGATAGATGAGTTCGCTTCATCGACGGTTGCATAGGCTTCTAATCGCGGATCATTCTTTGAAGTTCGGCTCATATCCCCCAGTGAGGTTGTGCCATCATCGCCAGTTTTTGTATAAATACGCGTTAGATTTACCATGGGGTGAGCCTAATTCACTCACTACGATTAGACCACTCGAAACCACTGACCGGAGGTGATCACCATGGAAAGCTCTAATGAATATTTCCAAATAGTTGGTGGCGCCCGCCTTGTCGGTGAAGTTAAAGTCCATGGCGCAAAGAATTCCGCACTCAAATTAATGGCCGCCTCCCTTCTCGCAGTCGGTGAAACCACAATTGAGAATGTCCCAGATATTGCTGATGTTCATATCATGGAAGAACTACTAACTCGCCTTGGCTGTAAATGTTCTTATGATCGCCAATCTTTAACTATGAAGATTTTGGTGCCGCAAGTACCGGGCCATCGTGCTGATTACGATTTAGTTCGAAAAATGCGAGCATCTATAAATGTTCTTGGGCCACTTGTAACTAGAGTGGGCCAAGTAGAAGTCGCATTACCTGGCGGCGATGCAATTGGTTCTCGCGGTATTGATTTCCATATAAAAGGCCTTACAGATCTAGGCGCCGAGGCACACTCTGAACATGGATATGTAATCGCAACTGCGCCCAATGGCTTAACCGGCGCCGCAATATCTTTGGATTTCCCAAGCGTTGGTGCCACCGAAAACATTATGACGGCAGCCGTATTAGCTAAAGGCGTAACAACTATTGATAACGCTGCCCGCGAACCTGACGTTGTTGATCTTGGTGAATTTCTAGTTTCGATGGGCGCAAAAATCGAGGGTCTTGGAACACCTGTTATAACAATTACTGGCGTTAGCGAACTTCGCCCAACAACACATGCAACTTTGGCTGATCGTATTGTTGCCGGAACATGGGCCTTTGCTGCAGTTATGACCCAAGGCGATATAACAATTCATGGTGGTAGAGCAGATCATTTAGAAGTTCCACTAGATAAATTAGTTGCAGCCGGCGCAGTAATTACCACTACTGCAGATGGCTTTAGAGTTCAGATGGATAAGCGCCCAAAAGCTATCGATATTGCAACTCTTCCCTACCCTGGCTTTGCAACAGACCTGCAGCCCTTTGTTATAACTATGAATGCAATAGCCGAAGGTAACTCGATAGTTACCGAAAATGTATTTGAAGGTCGCTTTATGTTTGTTAATGAACTACAACGCCTAGGCGCAGATATTCACGTCGATGGCCACCATGCTTCTATAACAGGTAAGAAACAACTATCTGGGGCACCTGTTGCTGCAACCGATATCCGTGCTGGCGCGGGCTTAGTTCTTGCTGGGTTAGTTAGTGATGGAATTACGACAGTTGAAGATGCATTCCATATTGATCGCGGTTATCCCGGATTTGTTGAAGCCCTTGTCAGTCTTGGCGCTAAAGTCTCGCGCCACGTTTAATACTTAAGAGTGTCCAACTTTGCGGACCAGAATCGTAGAGAACACAATAGAGAGAACGACTGCG
>CAEZZJ010000006.1_pt1 | contig 17305 bp, 19 predicted proteins | sample 7266371 | NCBI WGS metagenome assembly CAEZZJ01 (sample SAMEA6813957, study PRJEB35770) | freshwater metagenome | biome: Freshwater; feature: Freshwater reservoir; material: water | place: Czech Republic | collected 2016-08-15 | depth 30m m | reverse complement strand
TTAAATCAAGGGAATTAACTTGTGTAATTGGCTCTAGGGCATCTGAAATATCTTTTTGTAACCGATCGCGCATCGGACAACCTGAAATAGTTAACAAGATTGTTATTGCAGCAATTCCACCTGCGAATTCCACCTTTTCAATCATTCCAAGTTCGGGCAGAGGACGATGGAGTTCCGGGTCATTTACGCCTTTTAGCGCTTCATGTATTTTTGCTATAACTTCTGCGCTCATAGTAAATCCGGATCTATTTTTGCTGACTTTTTAAGTTCTTGAATTTCGGCTGAAGGCTCAGCTAATACTTCATTTATGTGCTTAGTTATGAACTTCTTCGGATGTAAATCTGTAACCTTTAAATCTTCATAACCAGGCCCAAGATTTTCACGTAAATCTTTGGTCGCACCTTGCGCGATATCGCGAACTTTGCGGATGAATCTCGCAGAATCCGTTGAAAATTGTGGGAGCTTATCTGGGCCAATAAGAATCATGGCAAAGAGAAGAAGAGCTATGAATTCACCGCCGCCGATTCCAAACATTTTCGAATCCTATATCTAGTGCGGTTACTTTGCCGCAATGAGTTTTAAAGTAACCTCTTTTGTCACGTTTCCACGTTGGAATTTAACTTTAATTAAGTCACCAACACTGTGCGAACGAACGCTAACGATTGCTTCATCTGCGGAGTCGATAGCTTTTCCATCAATTTCAATAATTACATCACCGGGCTTAATACCGGCACGATCTGCTGGTCCACCAGGAGAAACTGCATTGCTTGTTGTAGGGATTTTGGCGCCAGTTCCGGCAAATCTAGTATCTAGAGATACTCCCATTATGGGATAGGTAGAACTTCCAAATTTAATTAATTGATCTGCAGTTTTCTTTGCCTGATTCATGGGAATAGCAAAGCCCAAACCAATCGATCCGCTCTGTCCACCAAAACTAGATCCTGTTGTGGCAATCGCAGAATTCACTCCAATAACTGCGCCAGCTAGATCAACAAGTGGACCACCAGAGTTTCCCGGATTAATTGCTGCATCTGTCTGTAGCGCATTAATAAATGAGCTCTCACTTGTACCATCGCCAGAAGTTACAGGGCGATTCTTTGCGCTTATGATTCCTGAAGTTACGGTTCCGGTAAGACCTAGTGGTGAGCCAATTGCAATCACGCCATCACCAACTTGCACTTGATCGCTATTTCCAAGTTGAAGAGCAGGGGCATCAGTTACTGCAATTTTAATTACAGCCAAATCATATGAAATATCACGGCCAATTAATTTAGCTTCATAATCTTTGCCATTAGCCAACCTCACAGAGATGGAAGCGCCATTTGTTGCAGCTGCTGAAATCACATGATTATTAGTCAGAATATGTCCGGTGCTATCTAGGAAAAATCCTGAACCAGTGCCACCTGAATTACCTCTGCGAACCTGAATCGAAACAACTGATGGCGAGACTCTTGCAGCAATTCCTGCAATTGAATCTGGCTTTCTTTCAATGACACTATTTGTCGAAACTAGATTAGTTTTAGATTCCAAATTGGCCGATGTGCGTCCTGCAACACTTCCAACTACTCCGGCAATTAGCGCCATCGCAATCGCAACACCAAATCCCACTGTTCGAGTATTCGATTTCTTAACTTCTGCTGCGGTTACAACTGGATGACTTGAAATCCACCAAGGTGTATTTGAATTGTTCTGAGGCTCGGACATAGTTAAATTTTACGAGCAATAAGTGCGCCGCCGCCAATTGGAAGAAGGGTCGAACTCCATCTGGAGCCTTCTTTAATTGCTTTTATTGAATCTCTACGGGCTATCGTTTCGAAATCGCGTTGAGTTGGGTCAACTACTTTCCCGCCATCAAGGGCATTATCGATAAGCAGAACGCCACCTGCTTTCAATAATCTAAAGCTCTCTTGAACCACATCAACCATATCTTTAGGAGATCTCACAATCATTAAGTCGTAATTTGAATCGGCTAACTTTCCAACAACTTCAATAATATTTCCAGTGATTAACCTGAATCTTTGCGCAGAAATTCCTGCCTCTTCAAAAATCTCTTTCGCGCTAGCAGAATGTTCGCGTTCTGAATCTATTGAAGTTAGCGTTGCATCTTGTGGCGCGCCATTAAATGCCCAAAGACCACTTACTCCTGAACCAGTTCCAATTTCAACTATTGATTTAGCGCCAATTAAACCGACAACAAAGTTAATTAAGCCACCAATTCCAACGGTTGGATCTGGTGCGCCAATTTCTGCACCATTCTTTCGGGCTTGTTGCATGAAGAAATCTTCATGTGGAAAATTTTCGGAGAAGGCCGACATATCCCCGCGGTTATTTGTGGTCATAGCGAAGTCAACCACTCTGTAAGCAATCTGACGCCGAAGCCCGTGCCACCTTTTGGATTTTCTCCAGAATCGCTCTCTGATCTCGCAGGTCCTGCAATATCTAGGTGAACCCATTTACGTTCTCCGGCAAAGTGCTCCAAAAATAGCGCTGCTGTAATAGAACCACCGTTGAAATCTGGCTTCTCTGCAGTGTGGTTGAAATCTGCAACTTCACTTGCAAGTGCAATCTTGTAATCATCAATTAGAGGCATATGCCAAACCCGTTCGCCAGATTCTTGCCCGGCATCATAGAAATCTTGAGCCAATGCAATATCGCGGGTATACATCGCAGCATATTGCCGGCCAAGACCGAGCGTTGCTGATCCTGTCAATGTTGCTATATCCACTAAATAATCTGGAGCCAATTTTTCATCTGCATATGCAAGACCATCAGCGAGAACTAGGCGACCTTCGGCATCGGTATTAATAACCTCAACTGTTGTGCCACCAAAATGAGTGATTACATCTGAAGGTCGTTGTGAAGTTGAAGAGAGCGCATTTTCCGCACACATAAGTAATCCTGTAACCCGAACTTTCGGCGCATTCGCTCCCATCTCCGCAATTGCAACAACCGTTGCAAGCACGGCCGCGGCACCTGACATATCGCTCTTCATGCCAACCATCGTGTCGTATGGTCGCTTTAGAGAGACGCCGCCGGTATCAAAAGTTATTCCCTTGCCAACTAAAACAACATGTGGCCAATTCTTTGAACCTTTTGGCGCATAGGTAACTTGGATAAGTCTTGGTCCTGGCTTAGGAGAAGAATTACCGACTGCTAGAAGTCCACCAAATTTAGCTAGAGCAGCTCCACTCTTAATTTCAACTTTTAGCGCTGGAGATTTTGCGCTCTTAACAAGAGATTTTGCTTGGTCGGCAATCCATTGTGGATTCTTAATATTTGAGGGGGTGTGAATCAAATCGCGCGCACGCCATACGCCTGAAGAAAGTATTTCCGCGCTTTCTAACTCTTTTTCAAAATTACCGACTAAATGAAAGGTTGCAGCCTTTTGCTCTTTGTTTGGCGCACTTTTTAAGCCCCATGAATAACTTGAAAGAACAAGTGAAATTAAGTGGGTACGAGCATTCGCTTTTGAAGTAACAAGCGCATTTAAAACTATTGATCCGGAGTTTTTTACTTTCCGAGAGAGCGCGGCTCCAGCTTTTCGTAAATCATCTTGAGAGCTGATTCCGATTCCAACAAAATAGATTCGACGAAGTGAATTACCTACGGCCTCTGCCGGGACTTCTATAAGCTCGCCTGCTTTGCCTGTCGCATCAGGCCACTGTCCAAGAAGATCTGAAAGGTCTAGATTTAAATTTTTTTCAATTAGTTTTACAAACTTTTCATTCCCAATTTCAAGGCCGGACTCACCTCTAGAAATTGGAATTGCGATTGCATCATAATTAGAAAATTCGATTTCGGATTGTGCTAAACAATCGATATTTGGGGCTAGCTTCACGGTCTTTGGTTAATCCATCAAAGGCAAGAAGGAATTACTTCTTAACGAGTGAGACCGCTGCCTGTAGCGCATTGCCAAGATTCGTCGCTTCTTCAACATTAAGTTCAACGACAAGACGACCGCCACCTTCAAGTGGGATTCGCATAACGAAACTGCGGGCTTCCTTGGTAACTTCCATGGGTCCATCACCAGTACGAGGTTTCATGGCTGCCATGTTTTTACTCCTTCATAATTCAAGCGGGGATCTAAATCTCTTACGACATCCGAAAATGCAGTGGCTAAGTATCTCGTATAAGTCATAGCGAATGGAAATTGAAAAAAGTGGGCTATTGCCCCGGATTTAACGCGGAAAGTAGACGGGACTTGCCACTCGTGATAACGCTTTGAACCGCACGTTCAGGCACCCCTAAGGTCTTGGCAATCTCTTGAGCCGACATAGATCGGATGTAATGCATTGTAAGAATAAAGCGCTCCTCTTCCGGCAGGCTAGCTAGAAGTTCGGAGAGTGCGCCCATGGGTCAAGGTTACCTGGCTTGATTAAACTTTATAAGTTCTTTAGTTGGCTCTAAAGCGTACAGGCACGAATTGCGCTTGGAATATCTGGGCACCAAGCTATTAATTCGTTGGAGGTAGCGCCAATAAATTCTTCACTGCTTAATAAATCAAGAGCGGTTTGCAACTGCGTGAAGGTTCCGTAGGGATCGCAAACAACTACAGGTTTTGCGTGGTAACCCAATTTACGTCCAACCCAAATTTCAAAGAATTCCTCAAGGGTTCCGATGCCACCTGGCAGCATAATGAAAGCATCTGAGATTTCTTCAATCTTTGCTTTTCGAGTTCGCATATTTGAAGTAATGAACATTTCAGTTGCTTCTGGATCTTCGAATTCAACGGTTACTAGTTTCTCTGGAATCACACCGAAAGTTTTTGCGCCACGTTCACGCGCACCTCTTGCAGCAGCGCCCATCATTGAAATTTGGCCGCCACCCCAAACTAAATCTGCGCCGCTATTGGCGATGGCAACACCGATATCAAAGGCCAGATCGATATATTTTTGGTCGATACTTGGCGAGGCTGAGCAATAAACGGCTATTCGCATAATAAATCAAGTCTAGTAGTTAATTGCTTTTGGTAGCGTTATCTCATGAGAAGCGCCTTTGGATTTGGAATCGCAAGCACCACTAATAATGGTGAGGTCCTAGATGTTTGGTATGACTCGATCGGGCTGGGCAAGTTAGCTCAAAATAATGGTCCAGATTTATCAGAGTTCGTTGGATCAGATCCAATTCGTGGTGTAACTAAAACTAAGGTAGCAATCGAAATTGATCTAGATGAGCCGCCAAAGGATGTCGCTGATGCCTACCTCCGACTTCACTTGCTTTCACACCGAATCGTTAAACCACATGGTCAATCACTTGATGGAATCTTTGGAATATTAAATAACGTGGTCTGGACTTCGGCCGGTCCGTGTTCGGTTGCAACATTTAATTCAGTTGGACCAGCTCTTCGCGCAAAATATGGAACGCTTACAGTCTTTGCTGTAGATAAGTTTCCAAGAATGGTTGATTACGTAGTTCCAGAAGGTGTACGAATTGCCGATGCTGATCGGGTTCGCCTAGGTGCGCACCTGGCAAGCGGAACGACAGTTATGCACGAGGGTTTCGTTAATTTCAATGCTGGAACACTTGGCAAATCAATGGTTGAAGGTCGAATTAGCGCCGGTGTTGTTGTTGGAGATGGAAGTGATATCGGTGGTGGCGCTTCAATCATGGGAACTCTAAGTGGTGGCGGCAAGCAAGTTATTTCAATTGGTGAACGCTGCCTACTTGGGGCAAATGCTGGGCTTGGAATTTCACTTGGAGATGATTGCGTAGTTGAATCTGGAACTTATATAACTTCTGGTTCAAAGATAACTTTGCCCGATGGCGCAGTTGTTAAAGCTAGTGAACTTTCTGGCGCAAATAATTTGCTCTTCCGTAGAAACTCCACGAGCGGCGCACTCGAAGCATTACCAAAAACTGGTAGCTGGGGTGGCTTGAATTCAGTACTTCATGCTAATTAATTTAATAAATCAAACCAAGATGATGGCAATTTAACTGCCGTCTTAAATGTCGCCACTGGAAGTGTTTTTGCTAATCCGGCTGAAGAGAAACCAGTAATTGTTAAGACGCTATTTGTTACGCTTCTAGATGTAATCTCATATCGCTCAATATCAGGCAGACCAAAAGCTTTTGCCATTACTTTCTGCGAAACCTTCTTGGTCCAACTTGCATAGTTCTTATTAATTGCTGGGTCAATACTCCAAGGATCTGGCACATTTACCAAGTGCGGAATATCTGTGCCCCAAACATCAATTGCTCGCTGTGTCATGCCACCACTTGATGACGAGAAAAAAACACTTATTGGGGCGCCATCAATTGTTATCGCAAGTCCAGTTTCAGTATCTACCGCAGTTGCATCGACCGCGGCTTTCCAAAGTTGACCGTAACGTGGTTCACCTTCTTTTGAATATCCAACAAAGGCTTGATCATATTTCGAGTTATAAACATGGCAGTCACATGCCTTTTTCAAATTATTCATGCGCATCAAGGCATATGTTCTTGAAGCTATTACTTGGCTTTCAAGTGCCGCACTTGGCCAGGAAGATGGAACTTCAGCAATTCCATATAGATACTCATCATGCAATCGCAGTAAATTAGTGGCTTCGATTCGATAACCAATTCCAGCGGCTTTGACTGAACGCAATTGGATATAGCCGTGATTCAACTTTATTAGTGTTTTTCCATAGGACAGTGTTAATACTGAATTAGGATCGCTCCACTTAATTATTAAAGTCTTTGCACTTCCACTTGGCCCGGTAATTAACTTGCCGGCGATAGCAAAATTTAGCGAGGCTCCCGGTGAAAGAGTTGTAGCTACCGCTGTTTCGTTGGTAATCGTCGCAAAATCTGTAGCCGGAAGCGTGATGCTTAGCGCTGTGACTTGATGGGCGACATTCACACTTATAACTGCTGAATCAACTACTGGAGTTACCTGCGCATCAGGGAAATAATAATTAAGAATTTCGGTTGCTGACTTACCTTCGAGAGCTTGGCCTTTGGCGCCATATTGACTTAGACCAACGCCATGTCCATATCCCGAACCAACAAAAGTAAATGACTTAGGTACTTCAGCATAAGCACTTGACGTTAGTGAAAGCGCTATAACTAGGAGGCCTACTAAAATCTTTTTCATTCTTCTTCAGCCATAAGTCCTTTTGGCGATGAGAGATATCCGGCACCCCAAACCATATGCATTGTAAATAGAACCACCGGCAAAATTAACTTTTGACTAAGACCCGTACCAATCCAAAGTGATCCAAGAAGTATTGAACCCAGATATATTGCAAGTGGTGCAAGAAATAATGGTGAGTAAGTAATTCCAAGAATAAAAGAGAGTGCATTAATAGTTAAAGCTGTTGGTGGCGCTAAATATCTAAAGTTCACACTACCTTTATGGTTTCTAGAGACCGCTCGACGCCAAGTTCCATATTGGAAATACTGTTTTGCAAGCGCCTTCAGTGTTGAACGTGGCCGATATGTAACAACTAGTGATGGATCAAACCAAATAGTTCCACCATTCTTCCGAAGTCGAAAATTTAACTCCCAATCTTGAGCCCGTGTAAATCGCTCGTCATATCCGCCAACCGCTTGCAGCGCTGACTTCAAGAAAGTACCAAGATAAACGGTATCTGCTGGACCAGCGCTTCCACCTACGTGAAATCGTGATGAACCCACACCAAGTGGCGAGCGCATTGCAGTTGCTACTGCTCTTTCAAATTTAGTTTTACCAACTGCTGCCATAACTCCGCCAACATTTACCGCACCAGTTTTTTCTAGCAAAGTTATTGCATCAGTTAAATAAGTTGGAGCAATTTGTGCATGCCCATCAATCCGACAAATTACGGGAAATTTTGATTTAGCTATCGCCGCATTTAAACCATTTGCAGTTCGACCAGTTGGATTTTCAACTAAGACAACGCGCGCATCTTTGGCAGCAAGTTTTGCCGCTATTTCATTTGTACGATCAGTTGAAGGGCCGAGCGCGAGGATTACTTCAAATTCGCCGCCATATTTCTGGGCCAAGATTGCGTTAATGCTTTCATCCAGGTGGCGCTCCTCGTTGAGGATGGGCAGAACGACTGAAATCCCCGTTAATCCGCCAGAAACCTGATTCATATCTCCAACGGTAGCGTTACCTCGCACTAGTATCGGGCAAATGAAGCTTAGAGTTTCCGTAATTGGTACTGGATATCTTGGTGCCACCCATGCGGCATGTATGTCTTCTATGGGATTTGAAGTAATTGGCGTTGATATTGATCCCAACAAGATTGAACTTCTATCTCAAGGAAAAGTTCCGTTCTACGAGCCAGGTTTGGAAGAACTACTCCAGCAGGAAATTGCCTCTGGACGTCTGACATTTAGCACCGATTTTCAGGCAATAAAAGATTGCGATGTGCACTTCATCTGCGTTGGTACACCACAAAGTACGAATTCTTTAGCTGCCGATATGAAATATGTTGATGCTGCACTTGAGTCGATTGCTCCGATATGTAAGCCAGGCTCTCTAGTTGTTGGAAAATCTACAGTTCCAGTTGGTACTGCAGCCAGATTGCGCAGCAAACTATTAGAGATAAATTCAGAGGTTGACCTTGCATGGAATCCAGAGTTTCTGCGTGAGGGCTTTGCGGTTGAAGATACATTGCATCCAAATCGTTTGGTTGTTGGAGTTACTAGTGATGCCGCAGAAACTAAATTAAAAGAGATTTATCAGAAAAATCTGGCAGAAAATACTCCTTGGGTTCGTGCAGATCTACCAACTTCAGAATTAGTTAAGGTGGCAGCAAACTCATTTCTTGCGACTAAAATTTCATTCATCAATGCCATGGCTGAAGTTTGCGAAGCTGCCGGTGGCGATGTAACTGTTCTTGCAAAAGCAATTGGATACGACCCAAGAATTGGAAGTAGATTCCTTCAAGCTGGAATTGGCTTTGGTGGTGGCTGCTTACCTAAGGACATCAGAGCGTTCATGGCTCGTGCTGGCGAACTAGGTGCGGATCAAGCCCTGGAATTCTTACGTGAAATAGATTCAATTAATTTGCGTGCTCGCCAACGAGTAATTGAACTAGTTCGAAAAGATTTATCAGATAATTTAACTGGCAAGAAAGTTACTGTTTTAGGTGCGGCGTTCAAGCCAGATAGTGATGATGTACGCGACTCCCCTGCATTGGATATCGCTGTCCAAATTGCCGCAGCTGGCGCACTTGTAACAATTCATGATCCAAAAGCGATCGAACCTGCGAAGAAGCGCTTCCCAGCTCTAGGTTTCGAAGAAAGCGTTGAAAGTGCGCTTAAAGGTGCCGAGTTAGTTCTGCATTTAACCGAATGGAAGCAATATCGCGAACTTGATCCCGTAAAAGTTAAATCGTTAGTTTCATCTCCAATAATTATTGATGGCCGAAATGCCCTAGATCGTGAAGCATGGGTTGCCGCAGGCTGGAAATTTAGAGCATTGGGGCGGGCGAATTAATCAAGATGAGTTAATCGACATTGTTCTTGGTTTGAAAACTTGGGCAATTGTTGGACTTGGAAATAATCCAGAGCGCGCAGCTTTTGGAGTTTCAAAACTTCTGCAAGATAAGGGACATCGGATTATTCCGGTATATCCGCGCGCTGAAATTGTGCATGGTGAAATTGGATATAAAACTCTCTCCGAAATTCCAGAACCGGTAGATGTCGTTGACTGTTTTGTGAATTCAAATTTAGTAGGAAAAGTGGTTGATGAAGCGATTTCAATTGGCGCCAAAGCGGTCTGGTTGCAATTAGATGTAATTGATCAAGCTGCGATTGAGAGAGCTAAAAAAGCTGGGCTTTATACCGTTATGAATCGCTGCCCTGCTATTGAATATCGAAAGCGAAGTTAAATTCAAAACTATTCTTTGATTGCAAAAGACCAGATACCCAGCAAAACTACGACGAAAGCAGTTGCAAAGCAGAGCGCAGCGTATGAGAAGAGCCCAATTATTACGCCACCAATTGCGGCGCCTCCAGCTCCCATCAAGTTCATAACTAAATCACTTGCGCCTTGAGTAGAAGGCCTCATTTCAATGCTTACAGTTTCTGATAGCAGAGTTGAACCTGCAATTAAAGTAAATGACCAACCGAGGCCAAGCAGGAAAAGCCCAATCCCAAGAGTGAATGAATCATGGTGGTTGGCTAATCCAGAAATTAACGCAGATGCAATAAGAATGGCGACGCCTATTTGAATAGTTTTGACTCTACCAATTTTGTCGCTCAGAGCCCCAACTATTGGGGAGAATGCATACATACCAAGAACGTGCACACTAATTACAAAACCAATAATTCTTAGCGTGACATCAAAATGCGCCATATGAACTGGAGTCATTACCATGATAGAAACCATCGCTAAATGTCCGATTGCTACAGCAGCAATTGCGAAAAGAGCCTTTGGGTACTCCCTGATGTGCGCTAGCGCAGCACGTACAGTCTCGTGCTTATTCTTGGATTTGCCATCAGCGCCAGTGTTTGCAGTTAAATAAGGATCGGGCTTTAAGAATAATTGAATAACAATTACCGCAAGAAGTAGCGTTGAAGCAGCTATGAAATAAGGCCCTACCAATTTAGGTAGGCCGAAAAATTCAGCAAATTTTCCAGATGGTTCCATCAAATTTGGGCCAGTTACAGCGCCTATCGTGGATCCCCAAACTACAAAAGATAAATTCTTTGATCTATTTTCCGGAGTAGCTAAATCAATTGCTGCGAACCTGGCTTGATATCCAGAAGCTGATGCCGCACCAACCATAAAGGCACCAAGCAACATAAAAAATAGAATTTTGTGAGAGCCGCCGAAAATAGCCAACACTGCGCCTATTACTCCTGCGCTATATCCAAAAGTTAGTGCGCGTCTTCGTCCACCATTTTGAGTAAGGCGAGCAAGCGGTAGCGCCATGACTGCAGCGCCAAGAACTGATGTTGTTTGCGCAAGCCCAGATAAACCCTCTGATTTAGTAATTGATGAAACAAGCAAAGAACCCGCAGCAACCGTGCCTGCAACTCCAACGCCATTTAATACTTGGGCGATTCCTAGGACACGAACTATCTTTTTTTGTATTTGCTCTGTTTCAGAAGAATTCATTAGAGATTTCTAGAAGCCTGTTTTTTGATTGCGCTTAGTTGTTAAGTTCGCGCCTTTTTCTTTTGCATCGACATTAATCTTTGCTAATTCTGCACTTACTTTATTTGAAATATTCTCATCACTAACGCCGAGAATTCGTGCTGCTAGTAGCCCAGCGTTTTTTGCATTACCAACTCCCACTGTTGCTACTGGAATTCCTGCTGGCATCTGAACTATTGAGAGCAATGAATCCATGCCATCTAAATTCTTAAGTGGAACTGGAACACCGATTACTGGAAGTGAGGTAAGTGAAGCGACCATTCCTGGTAGATGAGCAGCCCCGCCCGCACCAGCAATTATTACTTTATAACCCTTAGTTTTTGCGCTCTGTGCAAACTCAACCATTTCAAGTGGCATGCGATGTGCTGAAACGACATCTGCAGAATAAGTAATTCCAAGTGCATCTAATACTTTGGCGGCATCTTCCATTACTGGCCAATCTGAATCAGACCCCATGATTATCGCTACATCACTCATCAATTACTCCATTCATGTAGTCGAGGGCATGGGCAATTTCTTGTTGTAATTGTAGAAGGTTTTTACCGCAAATTGTTACGTGGCCAATTTTACGGCCAGGCTTAACTTCTTTGCCATATTGGTGAAATTTAAGCCCAGGTGTTCTGGCCATTAAGTGCAGATAAGGACGATACATATCAGTCTTATCTCCGCCTAATACATTTCCCATAACTACAAAATCATCGCGCATTGCAGTGTTGCCGAGTGGCAAGTCAAGGATTGCTCGCAAGTGTTGCTCGAATTGGCTGGTTTGTGATCCTTCAATACTCCAGTGTCCAGAATTATGTGGACGGAGTGCAAGTTCATTTATATAGAAATTTTCGCCAACGATAAACATTTCAACTGCCATAACTCCAACTAGCGCAATGCCAGAAGCAATTTGTAGCGCGGCTGCTTGAACTTTTTCTGCTAATTCATTTGATATATCTGGAACTGGAGTGACAGTTGATGTACATATGCCATTGCTCTGAATTGTAAGTGTTGCTGGCCAAGTGGCCGCTTGGTTATGTGGCGATCTTGCAACCATGACCGATATTTCGTAATCAAAATCTAACTTCTCTTCAAGTAGAAGGGCTCCGGTTTTCTTGTGCAATTCATTTAGTTCGGCTTCGCTAGATATTACAAAGACACCACGACCGTCATATCCTCCGGCTGGCAGCTTTGCAATTAATGGAAAAGTTATTTCACTTCTGCCACCATCGAATTTTTGCCACTTTGGATTAGGTAAATCCAGCTCACCGATTTTTCTTCGCATTTCCAACTTGTCTTGGGAATATGTAAAAGATTCTGATTTTGGATAAACCTTTATGCCCGCCGCTTCGATGGCCTTGATGACGCTCTGCGGAACTAGTTCATGCTCGAAAGTTAGAACATCGCACTCTTTGGCAAATTCCAAAACCTGATTAACATTTGTGTAATCACCCAAGACGAAATTAGAAACTTGCGCCGCAGAATCGTTTGGTATGGCGGCAAAGACTTTGAAATCTATTCCGAGATCATTCGCTGGAACTGCCATCATTCGGGCAAGTTGGCCGGCGCCAATTACGCCGACTTTTGGAAAGCTCACTAGGAAAGTTTAGTCTCCAAGTGAATGACATCTCCAACCGTGATCACTTTTCCATCATCCAAGAGGAGCGCGCCTGTTGCATCAATGTCTTCTGCCGTAGCCTCATGTGAATTTCCGCCTGGTAGCAAAACGCGAATGCTCTTTCCTAGGGTCGCGCTGAGATTGCGGTAGTCGCAAGTCAAATCATCGCCCGCTTCCCAGGCCAATAACGCAGGAGCCAATTCGTTGAGGATCGCGGCAAGCAATTCATTTCTATCAATTAACTCATCGAACTCTAGGTAAATGGAAGTGGCGGTATTCACTGGTAAATCTGCTTTGGTGGTAGAAACATTTATTCCGATACCAAGAATTACGCCATTACCTTTTCGTTCCGCCAAAATACCTGCAACCTTGTGGTCATTAATTAATATGTCATTGGGCCATTTACATTTAAAGTTATTTGAAGAAGTTACTTCATTTAAAACTTTTGCAACCGTAGAACCGGTAAGTAAAGTTAAATAGCCAAAATTAGCTGCCAATACTTTTGGTTCTAAGTAAAGCGAGAAAAGTAGTGCTGAAGATTTTGCTGCAACAAAAGATCGATCAAGGCGACCTTTACCTGCACTTTGATACTCAGCAGTAATTACATCTCCTGGTTTTGTATTACTGGTGCGTAAATAATTTTGTGTTGAATCAATCTCATCTACGACGGATACTCGCCAGTAGCCGTGAGCCAGCGCGCTTGTAATTGCATTCGCACTCAATAATTCTGGCTTCATGAAAGACTCATTTCATTTCTAATACTAATTGTTTGTAGGAATAATCTGCTGGAACTAGTAACCTACGACCGTGACTGATGATATTCGCACAACAGCCGGAAAGATTGCCGATCTCCGTAGACGTCGTTTGCAAGCTGAAACGAATGGCACGCCAGAGGCGATCGAGAAGCGTCATGGCCAAGGAAAGTTAACTGCGCGCGAGCGAATTGCTCGACTTGTAGATCCTGGTTCATTTGTCGAGATGGATGCATTCTCTCGTCACCGTTCAAGTAATTTTGGAATGGATAAGAACCGTATTTATGGCGATGGTGTTGTAACCGGACACGCAACTGTTGATGGTCGACCAATTGCAATTTACTCACAAGATTTCCTAACTTTTGGCGGCAGTCTCGGCGAAGTTGTCGGTGAAAAGATTGTAAAAGTTATGGAGTTTGCACTGAAAAGTGGAATTCCAATCGTTGGAATTAATGACTCCGGTGGCGCACGTATTCAGGAAGGTGTCGCATCCCTTAGCCAATATGGCGAAATCTTCAAGCGAAATGTTCGGGCTTCGGGAGTAATTCCACAGATTTCACTAATCATGGGACCTACCGCGGGTGGCGCGGTTTACTCCCCTGCGATTACTGACTTTGTAATTATGGTTAATGAAACTTCACAGATGTTTATTACTGGTCCAGATGTAATCAAGACTGTTACTGGTGAAGAAGTTGGAATGGAAGAACTTGGTGGAGCGCGCACTCACAACACCAAGACTGGAAATTCACATTACTTGGCAGATAGCGAAGATGATGCCATTGACTACGTAAAGGCCCTTCTCTCCTATTTACCTAGTAACAATATGGATGAATCGCCAGTTCTCGCAGCGACTGAGAGCAGTGATGTTGCACCTTCAGATCGCGCACTAGATTCGCTGATTCCAGATAATCCAAATAAGCCATACGACATGAAGGTTCTTGTCGAAGCAATCTTGGATGAAGCTGACTTTCTAGAAGTTCATACGCTTTATGCACCAAATATTCTTGTTGGTTTCGGGCGTATCGAAGGCCATTCAGTCGGAATTATCGCTAATCAACCACAAGCACTTGCCGGAACCTTAGATATTGCAGCAAGCGAGAAAGCCGCACGTTTTGTGCGTACCTGTGATGCCTTTGGTATTCCAGTTATAACTCTTGTGGATGTTCCAGGTTTCTTGCCAGGAACCGAACAAGAGTGGAATGGCATCATTCGTCGCGGCGCTAAATTGCTTTATGCCTATGGTGAGGCAACGGTTCCACTAATTACCGTAATTACTCGTAAGGCTTATGGCGGTGCTTACATCGTTATGGGTTCAAAACATTTAGGTGCAGATGTAAACCTGGCATGGCCAACTGCGCAGATTGCAGTAATGGGAGCACAAGGTGCCGTAAATATTCTGCATCGTAAAGAGATTGCCGAAGCCAAGGATGTAGATAAGACTCGAAAAGAGTTAATTGATAATTATGAAGAGACGTTATTGAATCCTTATATCGCAGCTGATCGTGGCTTTATTGATGCAGTTATTGAACCTCAAGAAACTCGTCATCAAATAGTTAAGGCGCTAAACGCTCTTCGCAACAAGCGAGTTGCACTTCCACCTCGTAAGCACGGAAATATTCCACTTTAATGAATACTAAATTCACGATCCTAAATGGAACTCCTACAGCGAGCGAGCTAGCTGCTTTAGAGAAGGCGCTTCCGACACCTGTTGTTAAGAAGGTTGAAACTGCAAGTCTTTGGCGTAAATCTCAAATTCGCCAGCCACTTCCACGTAAGTGGGGTCAGAGCTTCTAATGTCAGATTCACGAAATGTTGTTCTAGCTTCAGCATCACCTTCTAGAAAACGTCTACTTGAAACAAGTGGAATTAGCGCTGAGATAATTGTTAGTGGCGTAGATGAAGAGGATCCGAAGCTAACTTCATTAGCTCCTAAAGAGATGGTAATTGCCCTGGCAATTCTTAAAGCTCATACAGTTGCAAAAATGGTTGGAAATCAACATTTAGTTATCGGCTGTGACTCCACATTTGAATTTAATGGAAAATCATTTGGCAAACCACTAACTCCAGAACTAGCTATTGCTAGATGTAAAGAGCTGCGTGGAAACTTTGGATATTTACATACCGGGCATTGCATAATCGATACCAAAGCGGGCATTGAGATCAGCGATATTTCAACATCTAAGGTCTTCTTTGCAGATATGACTGATGGCGAAATCGCAGATTATGTCGCTTCAGGTGAACCACTAAATGTTGCGGGTGGATTTACTTTGGATGGACTTAGCGCACCATTCATCTCTCGAATCGAAGGCGATCCATCCGGAATTATCGGACTCTCACTTCCACTTCTTCGAAAGGCAGTTAATTCACTCGGCCTAACTTGGAGTTCAATTTCAAAGGCAGTGGTGAACGCATGAAGGCGGTTCTGATTGCTAATCGTGGCGAAATTGCAGTACGTGTTGCACGTGCGGCCCGTGACCATGGAATTAAATCAATCGCGATTTATTCTGATGAAGATCGAACTTCCCTTCACGTGGCAACTGCCGATGAGGCCTATGCGCTTCATGGACTATCTGCTGCTGAAACTTATTTAGATCAGAACAAAATTATTGAAATAGCTAAGAAGTCTGGGGCTGATGCAGTACATCCCGGATATGGATTTCTATCCGAGAATGCTGAGTTTGCAGATCGTGTTATTGCTGCTGGCCTAATCTGGATTGGACCTCCACCAAGTGCTATTAGATTGCTTGGAGATAAAGTTTCTGCCCGAAAGATTGCTGCTCAAGTAGGAGCACCACTCGTTGCAGGAACGATTGATCCAGTTGATACGCCAGAAGAGATTGTCGCATTCGCTAAAGAACATGGGCTTCCTGTTGCAATTAAAGCTGCCCACGGTGGTGGCGGTCGTGGACTTAAAGTTGCCCGCACGATTGAAGAAATTCCAGAACTTTTTGCATCTGCAGTTCGAGAAGCCATAACAGGTTTTGGTCGCGGTGAATGCTTCGTTGAACGTTATTTGGATAAGCCTCGACATGTAGAAACTCAAGTATTAATTGACGCTAAAGGAAATGCGATTGTTGTAAGCACTCGTGATTGTTCGCTACAACGTCGCCACCAAAAATTAGTAGAAGAGGCTCCTGCCCCATTCTTAAGTCAAGCCCAAATTGATCAGTTATATACATCCAGCAAAGCAATCATGAAAGAAGCTGGTTATATTGGCGCTGGAACTTGCGAATTCTTAATTGGTTCTGATGGAACAATTTCATTTCTAGAAGTAAATACCAGACTTCAAGTTGAGCACCCAGTAAGTGAAGAAGTAACTGGGCTCGATCTTGTTCGCGAACAATTTAGAATTGCAGATGGCCAGAGTATCAACCCGGTCGATCCAATAATTCGAGGACACAGTATTGAATTTAGAATTAACGGTGAAGATCCAGGCAAGGGATTCCTTCCATCACTTGGAACTATTACGAAGTGGGAAGTGCCATCAGGTCCTGGTGTACGAATTGATGCTGGCTTTGATCATGGTCACACAATTGGCTCACACTTCGATTCACTACTTGCAAAGTTAATTGTTACCGCCGCTACTCGCGAAGAGGCAATTGAACGAGCGCGCCGAGCCCTTCGAGAATTTGATATTGGTGGACTAGCAACTGCTCTGCCTTTCCACCGCGCAATTGTTGAAGATCCAAACTTCACCAAAGAATTCAAGGTTTACACCAGCTACATCGAAAATGAATTCAAGAATGAAATCCCGGCATTTTCATTTAAACAAGGCACCGCGGATTCCAAGGCGGCATCCCAGAAAATTATTGCTGAAGTAGATGGACATAGATTTGAAGTACTTCTTCATACGCCTGAACCAATCCAGAAGCGCCACCG
>CAEZZJ010000005.1_pt1 | contig 18340 bp, 20 predicted proteins | sample 7266371 | NCBI WGS metagenome assembly CAEZZJ01 (sample SAMEA6813957, study PRJEB35770) | freshwater metagenome | biome: Freshwater; feature: Freshwater reservoir; material: water | place: Czech Republic | collected 2016-08-15 | depth 30m m | reverse complement strand
TAAATGCGCAGCAACGGCGGCAACTTGTCTTGTGTGATTTGATTGCACACCACCGATTGAAACTAAAGTGTCACAACCTTGTGCCAAAGCTTCGGCGGCAAGATATTCGAGTTTGCGGGTCTTGTTTCCGCCATAAGCAAGGCCGGAGTTAACATCTTCTCGCTTTGCCCAAATCTCAACCTTTCCACCTAAGTGTTCACTTAAGCGATCAAGTCTTTGTAATGGGGACTGACCGAAAGTTAGTTTTTCTCTTGGAAATGATTCAAGTTTGGCTCTAGACATTTGCAAATACTCTCACATGTATTAGAAATGACGAAAGCCAAAATCCGGAAGTTCTGAGATTCCTAAAACTTTTACCTCTGTTCCACTCACGACTTTTCCAATAACCACTGCGCCGTCCGGAACTTTTGCGCTAGTTGTTGCAACGAATACATGATCTTCTCCGCCACCAAGAATCCATCGCCATACTTGCGACGAATCTAAATCTGAAAGTTCTTTAAAATCTGGGTTGGCAGAAATCAACTCTGAATCTAATTCAATCCCCACACCAGAAGCCTGCGCAATATGAGTTAGCTCAGAAAGTAAGCCATCGCTCACATCACACATTGAATTAACGCTGAGAAATTCTCGGGCTAATTTGTAATTTACGTCGGGCTTCTTGTGGGCTTCAATAAACTTTGATTCTAATTCGCCTTTTTGTAGTTGAAATAGCCCTGCAGCAGATTTTCCAGGAAGTCCAGAGAGAATAACTAGATCGCCCACTTTTGCACCTGATCTTTTGATTGGGATTTCGACATCCCCAAAGACGGAAATTGAAATTACAAGTTGTTCTGCCTTTGAGATATCTCCGCCGATGACAGCTGCGCCCACTAAAGCTGCTTCAGCGGCAATGCCTTTGGCAAGTTCGGTTATCTCTGCGATTCCAAAGTCGGGAGTTAAACCCGCGCTTACTAATAAATATTTTGGGGTACCACCCATTGCATAAACATCTGCGAGATTTGCCGCTGTTAACTTGGCTCCGATTTCATGGAGGCTTGACCAAGTGCGATTGAAGTGAACTCCTTCAACTGCCATATCTGTGGCGGCAACTAAATTCTTCGAACTAGCTTTTATTACGGCGCCATCATCGCCAATCCCGACCATCAGATTTGAATCAGAGACTGCGAACACTTCAGAAAGGGCTGCTATCAACTGGGGTTCGGAAGCCAATTTCGCACCTTTCTTCGCGGATCATTCGGGAAAAATTAATTACCAATCCAACTCTAGAGGCGGTAGCCTAGAACTCTGCAATCACGACGCTGTGAAAAGCAGAAATATTTAGGAGCAAAACAAATGTCTGTTCAGGCTTACATTCTTATTCAAACCGAAGTCGGCAAGGCTTCTAGCGTTGCAGCTACTGTCTCAAAGATTCCTGGCGTTACATTGGCCGAGGGCGTAACTGGTCCTTACGATGTAATCATGCGAGCAGAATCTCCAAGTATGGAAGAGCTCGGCCGCGCAATCCTCTCGAAGGTTCAAGGCGTTCCTGGGATTACCCGCACTCTTACCTGCCCGGTAACTTCTTACTAATTAATAGAGTTTTATAGCTAGCGCGTCACATTCAATGGGCGCGCTATTGCAGCTTCAATTAAGTTTGTAATTAATTCGGTGTAACCAATTCCACCAGCTGCCCAAAGTTTAGGAAATACAGATGTCGCTGTGAAACCAGGCATCGTGTTTATTTCGTTAATAATAATTTTGGTCCCAGTATAGAAGAAGTCCACTCGAGCTAGCCCTTCACACCCAAGAGCATCAAAGGCTCTGGTCGCCGAATTCTGAATCTCCTCTTGAACCCCAAAAGGTAGATGAACCGGAACTAAAACCTCGGTCGAGTCATCTAAATATTTGGCTTCGAAATCATAAAATTCATGATCGCCCAATATTTTAATTTCACCGACAGGTGATGAAAGTGCAACGCCATTTACTTGAAGAACTGCGCATTCAATCTCTCTGCCAACAATTGCTGATTCGACCAGAACTTTAGTATCGAATTGCAGTGCAAAATTAATTGCGGTCTTTAACTCTTTTACACTTTTGACTTTGCTAGTTCCACGGCTAGATCCGCTTCGGGCTGGCTTTACGAATAACGGATTACCAAACTCGGTTGCGTTGGCAAGAATTCGAACCTCATCTACTTGCCAATCACGTTCGTGAATAACCATTCCTGGGGCAACTTCAAGACCATGTGCTTGAAAGATAGGTTTAGCAAAAGATTTATCCATTCCAGCAGCACTTGCTAGAACTCCAGAACCCACATATTTAATTCCGGCCATCTCGCATTGACCTTGGAAAGTTCCATCTTCGCCATAAGGTCCATGTAGAACTGGGAATAGCAGATCCACATTTAAAGATTCGATATTAGTTTTTGGTAAATCCCCTTTAATTTCGGGAAGCACGCCTTGCGAAATTGAAAGCTGGTAATCATTTGGCGGTAGAACCCATTCACCAGATTTGGTTATTCCGATAAGAATTGGCTCATATTTATCTAAATCTATTGCGGATAGAACTCCCGCAGCGGAAATACATGAGATTTCATGCTCACTTGATTTTCCACCGCAGACAATTCCAACCTTTAATTTGCTCATTACAACTCGGCAGCCATGCTTACAGTCATCAATCTGGTCATAGCTTCACTTGGTGAAATGCGATCGCCAACAACATCAGCAACTACTTCAATAATTGGAACTTCAACGCCTACTCGGTGGGCTAGTTCAAGAATTGCGGGCGCGGATGCCACGCCTTCAACCGTTTTAGCAACTTCAACTCGTGCCTGCGCCATAGTTCCGCTACGGCCAAGTGCTTCACCAAAAGTTCGGTTTCTAGATAGTCCAGAACCACAAGATGCAACTAGGTCGCCCATCCCTGCTAGTCCTAAGAAAGTAAGTGGGTTTGCGCCATAACCGTTACCAAATCTTGCTACTTCGCTAAGGCCGCGAGTAATAATCATCGCTTGGGTATTTTCACCAAGTTCTAAACCAATGGCCATACCAACTGCAAGTGCAATTACGCTTTTGGCAGCACCTGCTAATTCGCATCCAACTAAATCTTCAGATGGATAAACCCGGAAATATGGTGTTGTGAATGCATCAATCATCAACTGTGAAATTTCGGTATTGGATGAGGCAGCAACCGCACCAGCTGGCTGGCGTAGCGAAAGTTCGCCGGCCAAGTTTGGTCCTGTAATTAAACCAAGTCTTGCTGGTGGAATTCCCAAAATTTCAGTAACAACTTCAGTCATGCGAAGTTGGGTCTTGGCTTCGATTCCCTTAAGCGTGCTTAAAATCGGTTTATCGCTCGGGAAAGTCGATACCCAACCAGATAAATTTTCTCGTAAAGATTGCGCAGGAATTGCCAAGACCATTGAGTCACCAAAATCAAAAGCTTCTTGGATATCTACAGTCGCGCGAAGTTGCGCTGGAAGGGTTATTCCAGGCAGGTATTTACTATTTGCATTCTGCTTATTGATTTCATTAACAACATCAGAGTTACGACCCCAGATTAAAACATCTTGGCCAGAATCACATAGAACTTGCGCCAGGGTTGTTCCCCAAGCACCAGAACCAAGAACTGTAACTTTCGACATTTAACTAATCCCTTTTCTTTCTTGACTTCTTAAAGTTTCCGATTCGAGGTAGATCCGATTTGTGCGGATCAAAGATTTGCTCAGGTGCGTATTCTCCCCTAATTTCTTCCAACAATTTGGTAATTTCCGCCATCGCGTATGCAGTGGCTTCGATAAGTGCAGCCTGATCTTCCTCCAGACCTGCCCATTTGCTGAAATCCAGCGGCGCTCCTGCCAAATATGTAATTTTGGTGCGCTTCCAAAGAACTATCTTCTTTGAATATGGCGCTAATAAATTCTGATCGCCCCACTGTGCCACCGGAATTACTGGGGCCTTGCTCACAATTGCTAACCGTGCGATTCCGGTTTTTGCAACCATCGGCCATAAATTTTCATCTCTAGTCAGAGTGCCTTCAGGATAAACACCCACGCAATGTCCCGCCTTCAAAAGTGCAAGTGCGCTATCCAATGCATGCGATGCTTTATCACTCTCTCTCGCTACTGGTATTTGACCAGAGCTCTTAATAATCCAGCCAATTATCGGAATCTTAAATACCGAATCTTTACCTAGGAATCTGGGTGCTCTGCCATTTGCATATAGAAAGTGTGCAAGAACTAACGCATCAGCATAAGAAAGATGGTTTGAAATAATTATTACCGGACCGGTTTTTGGGATGTTATTTACTCCACGCCAATCTCTCTTTGTCAGAATTTTGAGAATTGGAATTAATAGCGCTGCCGCAATTTTAAAAGTTCTATTGGTGCCAAGTGGCTTTCCTTGCGGTGGCTCATATTGCATGTCTTTATCCTAATTCGCATTAAAAAAGAGGGAACCATTTCTGGCTCCCTCTTTTAAATTGTTTAACTACTAGCGACGCTTAGCAGCCTTCTTAGCTGGCTTCTTCTTAGCAGCAGTCTTCTTCTTTGCAGGAGCCTTCTTTGCTGGCTTCTTCTTAGCAGCCTTCTTTGGAGCTGCTTTCTTTGCTGCTGGCTTAGCAACAACCTTTACAGGTGGCTTTGGAGCAGCTTCAAGCTTACGTGCGCCTGAGATAACTTCCTTTAGCGCCTTAGCTGGCAAGAAACGAACTTTCTTGCTCGCCTTAATTTGAATTGTTTCGCCAGTGAAAGGGTTACGGCCCTTACGCGCTGGACGGTCAACTTTCTTAAACTTACCGAAATCATTGATCATTACATCTTCGCCCTTTGAAATGTTGCGAACGATGGTGTCAAAAACTACATCTACTGCACGAGCAGCTTCCTTCTTGCTATCGCCGAAGTGAGGTGCCAATGCCGCGATGAACTGGGCCTTGTTCATTTAAATCCCCTTATTTACGCATAAATGTTAGACATTCGCCTAACGCAATAAGAAATCTACGCGGGCAAACAACTATCGCACGACATATAAAGTGGCGTGTCGGAATTTAATTATTTTCCTAAAACCTTGAAAAGCACACTTTTTATGCGGTAAAAACTCTAAATAATTACTTTAGAGTTTCGATAATTTTTATAACTACGACAGCGCAGGAAGTGTTTTAGGCTTAAAAGTTGGTCGAGATTGCTCAAAATTGCTAACGGAATCAATGTTTTTAAGCGTAAGGCCAATGTCATCTAGGCCTTCCATCAAACGCCATCTGGTGTAATCATCAATAGCAAATGGGATTGATATAGAACCATACGTGACCGTTTTAGCCTCAAGGTCCACTGTTACTTGGGTTTTAGGATCAGCTTCAACTGCTGTCCAGATAGCCTCAATATCGCTCTGATCAATTACGACTGTAAGCAATCCCGCTTTCTGCGAATTGCCACGGAAGATGTCAGCGAAGCGACTAGAAAGCACGACCTTAAAACCGTAGTTCTGAAGTGCCCAGACCGCATGCTCGCGAGATGAACCAGTTCCAAAATCGACACCCGCTACCAAGATCGTGGCACCAGCAAACTCTGCTTTGTTGAGAACAAACTCTGGATCGCTTCGCCAAGCACCAAAGAGACCATCTTCGAAGCCGCTCTTTGTTACGCGCTTTAAGTAGACCGCTGGAATAATTTGATCGGTATCAACATTGCTTCGACGTAGCGGAAGTACGTTTCCGGTATGACTTATATATTTCTCCATTTTTATTTCTCCTTACAAATCTGCCGGCGAGGAAAGAGTTCCGCGAATTGCGGTAGCTGCTGCTACGAGTGGACTAACAAGGTGAGTGCGCCCACCTTTACCTTGACGTCCTTCGAAGTTTCTATTTGATGTTGATGCTGATCGCTCGCCAACTGCGAGTTGATCGGGATTCATTCCAAGACACATTGAACATCCAGCAGTGCGCCATTCTGCTCCGGCATCTAGAAACACTTTATCTAGACCTTCGCTCTCGGCTTGCAATCTAACTCTGGCTGATCCAGGAACAACCAACATTCGAACTTCTTTTGAAATCTTCTTGCCCTTAAGTACATCGGCGGCAGAACGTAAATCTTCAATGCGACCATTTGTACAAGATCCCAAAAAGATAGTGTCTACTTTGATTTCTTTAAGTGGTGTACCTGCGACTAATCCCATGTATGTGAGAGCGCGTTCTGCAGCACCTCTAGCTTCAGGGTCAGTGATTTCTGCTGGGTTAGGTACCTTTGCATTTAGCGGAAGTCCCTGCCCTGGGTTAGTTCCCCAAGTAACAAATGGTTCTAAATCATCTGCATTGAGCGAAATTTCGACATCAAATTTTGCATCAGAATCACTTTGTAGCGTCTTCCAGTATGAAACTGCAGCATCCCAGTCTGCGCCCTTAGGTGCGTGTGGCTTTGACTTCAGGTATTCAAATGTAATTTCATCAGGTGCGATTAATCCGGCGCGAGCGCCAGCTTCGATAGACATGTTGCAAACTGTCATACGAGATTCCATTGAAAGTGCGCGGATTGCTGAACCACGATACTCAAGGACATATCCTTGGCCGCCGCCAGTTCCAATCTTTGCAATGATCGCCAAAATAATATCTTTACTTGTTACGCCTGGCTTTAATTTGCCTTCTACATTTATCGCCATTGTCTTTGGACGAACTAGCGGAAGCGTTTGGGTAGCCAGAACATGCTCAACTTCAGAAGTACCGATACCAAATGCAAGTGCGCCAAATGCGCCATGTGTAGAAGTATGTGAATCGCCACAAACAATTGTCATTCCGGGTTGGGTAATTCCAAGCTGTGGTCCTACAACGTGAACAATTCCTTGCTCAACATCACCTAGTGAGTGCAAGCGAACACCAAATTCTTCGCAGTTCTTGCGCAAAGTATCCACTTGAAGTTTTGAAACTGGGTCGGCAATTGGTTTATCAATATTTAAAGTAGGCACGTTGTGGTCTTCAGTTGCAATCGTTAAGTCGGGGCGACGAACTTTACGATTAGCTAGGCGCAGACCATCAAAAGCTTGTGGACTGGTTACTTCATGGATTAGATGCAGATCAATATAAATTAGATCTGGTTCACCTTCGTGTTGGCGAACAATATGATCAGCCCAGATTTTTTCGGCTAACGTCTTTCCCATTACTGCCCCTTAAATTTTTCCCTAAATACTTGCATTTCAAATGGTGAGATGCCAGTATTACATCGTGGACAAGAAGAATAGCGGAGTTGGCGTCTTAGATAAAGCCGTAAAAATACTCGCCTGCTTAGAAGCAGGCCCACATTCACTTTCCGAACTTGTAGCAGCGACTGGAATTGCTCGGCCAACCGCGCATAGATTGGCAGTGGCGCTGGAATTTCATCGCATGGTTTCACGAGATTATGCTGGCCGTTTTATTCTCGGACTTAGATCCTCTGAACTCGCATCTGCTGCTGGCGAAGACCGACTTTTAGCTGTTGCTGGGGCTGCACTTACAGCGCTTCGTGATGCGACCGGTGAAAGTTCGCAGTTATATCGCCGCCAAGGCGATCAGCGAATCTGTGTAGCAACTGCTGAACGCCTTTCTGGGCTCCGTGATTCGGTGCCGACCGGAACTGTATTAACTATGCAAGCAGGCTCTGGCGCGCAAATTCTCCTTGCCTGGGAAGATGCTGACAAACTGCATCGCGCTCTACAAAATTCTAAATTTACCGCCGCCTCTCTTGCTGCAGTCCGGCGCCGGGGTTGGGCACAATCAGTTGGCGAACGTGAAGCTGGAGTCGCCTCTGTTTCTGCGCCAGTACGCGGACCCAATAACAAAGTGATCGCCGCAGTAAGCATTAGTGGACCAGTTGAACGTCTTGGAAGACAGCCAGGTCGAATTCATGCCGCAGCAGTTGTTGCTACAGCTGCAAGACTTACTGAGCACTTAGCCAAAAAATAGCGGCGCATAAGGTAATTTCCATAGTTTCACAGCACAAATAACTAAGATTCGAGCGTGCAGAGCTCACCGCAAATCCTCAAAGCTCTCGAGAATGAATCAATTGAAATTCTTCGAGAAACGGCTGCTGCCTTCGCCAAACCGGTAATGCTCTACTCCATCGGAAAAGATTCTTCGGTTTTGCTTCACCTCGCCCGCAAAGCTTTCTATCCAGCACCGATTCCATTTCCGCTTTTACATGTGGATACCACTTGGAAATTCAAAGAGATGATTTCATTTCGAGATGAAATTGCTAGCAAGTATGGTCTGGATTTAATTGTCCATACCAATCAAGATGGCGTGAGTGAAGGCGTTAATCCATTCACAAGTGGAATCTCTGAATACACAAGAATTATGAAAACAGTTGGGCTTCGCCAGGCTTTAGATAAATATGGATTTGATGCCGCAATTGGTGGCTCGCGTCGCGATGAAGAGAAGAGCCGTGCTAAAGAGCGAATCTTCAGTGTTCGCGAAGCTGGGCACCGCTGGAATCCAAGAGAACAACGCCCCGAACTTTGGCGGACTTACAACACTCGTATCCGTCCAGAACAATCAATGCGCGTCTTTCCGCTTTCGGATTGGACTGAACTAGATGTTTGGAATTACATAAGTCAGAATGAAATTCCGATTAACCCACTTTACTTTGCTAAAGAACGGCCAATTGTCTGGCGTGGCGATCAGATGCTTATGGTTGATGACGAGAGATTCCCATTGATAAATGGTGAAGTACCAGAAAATAGATTAATTAGATTTAGAACTTTAGGCTGCTATCCCCTAACCGCGGCAGTTGAATCAACAGCCACAACAATCTCTGAAGTGTTAGCTGAAGTCTCTGAGGTAAAACTTTCAGAGCGCGCCACACGATTAATTGATGGCGATAAAGAAGATTCCATGGAGAAGAAGAAGACGGAGGGCTATTTCTAATGGCAGCTCCGAAGATTAAGCCTGTTATTCGACTCTTAACTTGTGGCAGCGTTGATGATGGAAAGTCCACATTAATTGGCCGACTACTCGTAGAAACTGACAGCATTCCACATGACACTGTCGCAACAGCGCGAAGTGTTCGCCGCGGTGGCTCGACAATTGCAGCAGGTGAAATTGATTTCTCACTTCTAACTGATGGTCTTGAAGCAGAACGTGAACAAGGAATTACGATTGATGTTGCCTATCGTTCGATGACACTTCTAAATGGCAGTCGTTTGATAATCGCAGATGCACCTGGCCATGAGCAATACACGCGCAATATGGCAGTCGCGGCATCAAGATCAGATGTTGCACTTGTTCTGCTAGATGCAGCAAGAGGTGTCCGCCCACAAACCCTTAGGCATTTAACAATTTGCGCACTTATGGGAGTAAGCAGAGTCGCAATTGTCATTAACAAATTAGATGTATTTGATTATTCAAAAGAGAAGTTTGCTGAAATATCGGCACAGATTGCTCCTGCAGTTGCCAGATTAAAGCTAAATGAGCATGCAATTATTCCCGTGAGTGCACTTGTCGGGGATAACGTAGTTTTTAAGGGCGAAAATATGGATTGGTATAGCGGACCAACGCTTCTGGAATACATCCAAAACCAGAATCTTGCCGAAGACTCCATGACAACTCCGCACTTTGGAATTCAATATATTTCGCGAGTCGACACATTTAGAGGTTTGGCTGGAACTCTAGTTAATGGAAAATTCAACCTTGGCGATGAAGTCGTGATTTTGCCAAGCAAGAAGCGTGCAACTATTTCAAAGATGCTCACTTTTGATGGTGAATTAACTAGTGCTGGTCACGAGCAGACGCTAAATATCGTTCTTGAACCTGAGGTCGACGCTGCTAGAGGAGATGTTCTTCATCTTGCATCAAATGCTAAGCCACCAGCAGATCGGTTCACTGCAAATATTGTCTGGCTAGGTGAATCTGAACTTATTCATAGCCGCTCTTATATTTTGGTTTCGGGCTCTTCGTCAACACCAGCAATTGTCACAACCATTAAACATAAAATTAATATTGAATCAGGCGAACATGACTCGGCCAAGACTCTAAAGATGAATGAGATTGGAGTAGTTGAGATAGCTAGCGATTCGCCAATTGCATTATCGAACTATTCAGAGTCTCGTGAAACTGGAAACTTTATTCTCGTTGATCGCTCTACCTTAAATACTGTTGGCGCTGGAATGATTGTGCATGCTTTGCGTCGATCCGAGAATGTAACTGAACAGGCCTATGAAATCGATGGCGAAAAGCGTGCAGCCCAGAAAGGCCAAACGGGCAAAGTTCTCTGGTTCACTGGATTAAGCGGTTCTGGTAAATCCACAATTGCAAATGAGCTAGCGAAAGAACTTTACGCGCTTGGTCGACATGTTTATATCCTCGATGGCGATAACTTACGTCTTGGTTTAAATAAAGATTTGGGATTCACTAAAGAAGATCGCGCCGAGAATGTTCGCCGAGTTTCTGAAGTTGCAAAGTTAATGATGGATGCTGGTTTGATAGTTATTGTCGCTCTTGTCAGCCCATTTAGAGTCGACCGCGACCAAGCCCGTGAACTCTTTCCAAAGGGAAAATTCATTGAAATTTGGGTTAACACTCCGCCGGAACTTTGCGCCAAACGAGATCCAAAAGGACTTTACAAGAAAGCTGCTGCCGGAGATTTGCCGAACATGACAGGAATCGGCCAAGAATATGAAGCACCGCTTAACGCCGAAATAGTTTTGGATGGAAACTTGGAGTTAAAGATAAATACCGAGATGGTTCTGGAGATAGCAAAATGACTTGGTTACCCTTCGCGCTTGCCGGCGCAGTAGCACAATTAGTAGATGGTTCACTTGGAATGGGCTTTGGCTTAACAAGTTCCACTCTCCTCTTAACCTTAGGAGCTTCTGCCGCAGTTGCATCCGCAGCTGTCCATGCAGCTGAGATTGGTACAACTCTCGCCTCAGGTCTATCTCATTGGCACCGCGAGAATGTTGATACCAAGATTCTCTTTCGCCTGGCTATTCCTGGTGGAATCGGCGCTGCACTTGGTGCAACTTTCTTATCCTCAATCGACTTAACAAATGGCAGAATTTTTATTTCAACAATTCTTCTACTACTGGGATTCATTCTTCTTTATCGAAATATTTTCCAAGCAAACCAGCCGAACTTAGTAGAAATTTCTAATCCTAATTACTTAACTTATTTAGGCTTCACTGGTGGTTTTATTGATGCCTCTGGGGGTGGCGGTTGGGGTCCAGTTGTAACACCAACTCTTATGGCAACAACTCAAACTGAACCAAAGAAGATAATTGGAACTGTAAGCGCGGCCGAATTTATCGTTGCTGTCTGCGCAAGTTTGGCCTTTCTTGCAAATATTGCTCGCCTAGATATTAATTGGGCAGCAGTCGGGGGCTTGGCACTTGGTGGAATATTGATGGCGCCAATCGCAGCAAAGCTAGTTTCTTGGTTACCTAAACGTCAGCTCGGAATCTTCGTTGGAGTAACAATCATTTTGATCAACGCAGTTCGTCTAATCGGTGGCTAATTTGAAGAAGTTAATAATTCATCCTGGATTTCATAAAACTGGCACAACTGCGCTTCAACAAGCCCTTAGTGAAGTTCGCGCTGATTTATTAGAGGTAAATTACTTTTACCCACACACCGCAGGCAATGCACATCACCGTGCTGCATGGTCAATTATCGAAAAAACTTGGGGTTGGAAGAAGCGTGGCGGAAGAAGGACAGCGCCCATAGAGTGGCAAAAACTAGAGAAAAAATTGAAGAGATATAAAGGAACCGCGATTATAAGTAGTGAATTTTTCTCTGAGGCGGATTCAAAACAACTAGCTATCTTGGTAGAAAAACTGCGTGGCACAGATGTGCAAGTGGTCTTTACTTGGCGACCTCTTCCCTTCATGCTTGCAAGTTCATATCAACAGTATTTGAAGTATGGCGTGAAGATTTCATACCAGGAGTGGCTAGATTCAATTTTTGAGGGCGATTCAAAATTTACGCCATCTTTCTGGAAGCGAAACTTGCACGGCGATGTAGTTGAGCGCTGGGTGCAAGCCTTTGGGGCAGCAAACGTCTCGCTGATCGCAGTAGATGAAACTGACCCAAATTTCTTATACGGCTCTTTCTCAGAACTAACTGGTATTCCAAATGGGATTCTAAGAGAACCAACCTACAAAGAGTTGAATAGATCGTTAACTTTTAATGAGGCCGCACTTCTTCTTGAGATTAATAGAACCTATCCGAAAGATTTGGATTGGGATTCATATGAAATCTTTATTCGCAAAGGTAACATCAAAGCTCTAACCGGCTCTGAAAAGTTTGAAAAGAGTGATGAAAAGTTTTTAACTCCTGATTGGGCAGTTGCTAAAGCAACTGAGATAAACCTTCAAAGCATCAACAAAATAAAATCACTTGGGATAAAAATTATTGGTGATATCGATAGGAGTGATTTCTCAAGAATTCCAATCGGGATTAATTCACCGGTAGCCACTATTTCGATCGAAACTGTTGCCCGTGCCATGATTGGCGTAAACATGGAGTCGCTTGAAAAGATGCATGGAAAAGCAATTTCTAAAGAATTTTTCTATCGCTTAAAACTAATATTAAGACGTCGATTACACCTTAATTAGTTCTTCACTTACTCATAACGCATTCCTAGGTAGTTGTAGCCCCGACGGGATTCGAACCCGCGTAGCTGGCTTGAGAAGCCAGAGTCCTAGGCCACTAGACGACGGGGCCGAGATTTACTTCTATTAAGTTTTTTTCTTACCTTTTACTGCTTTCTATTGAGCTGGGGTACCAGGACTCGAACCTAGACTTACTGAACCAGAATCAGCAGGGCTGCCAATTACCCCATACCCCAAAGAATAAATTCTTCGGGCAAAGGATACCTGATTAACTAATTGAAGCCGCAATTCTCTCAAGGCTGCGAGAGCGACCCAAGAGTTCCATGGATTCGAATAACGGTGGTGAGATATGGCTTCCGGTTACCGCAATTCGAACTGCGCTAAAAGCAATTCTCGGCTTTAGCCCAAGCTCCTCAATTAACGCGCTCTTAAGGGCAACATGAATTGATTCATGATCCCAATTATCTAGTTTTGAAAGAACTTCATTTGTTTTACGCAACACAACCTGAGATTGCTCATCTTGAATTTTAGGAAGCTCTTCTGCATCTACGGCAAATTTCTTTACGAATAGGAATTTGAGCATCTGTGAAACTTCAGCCAAAGTTGCAATCCGCTCTTGAATAATCGGAAGCGCACTCGTTACAACTTCTAGCTCTTCTGCGGTTCCAGTTATTACGCCATCTTTAATTAAGAATGGTGTAGTCCGCTTTAGTAATTCTTCAATCGAGAGCTCGCGAATCTTGTCGCCATTTATCGCTTCCAGCTTCTTCATATCAAATCGCGCAGGACTTGAATGCACGCGTTCGACCGTAAAGAGTTCGGTTAATTCCTTCATAGTTACATTTTCACGATCATCCCCTGGTGACCAACCAAGGAGTGCTAAGTAATTACAGATTGCTTCTGGCAAGAAACCTCGCTCGCGATACCACGCAATTGAAACTTCGCCATTTCGCTTTGAGAGCTTGGCATTATCTTGTCCCATAACAAATGGCAGGTGAGCAAAAGTTGGGTAATCAGATTCGCTAACTCCCATTGCTTGGTATACCCGAATCTGGCGAGGAGTTGAGGAAAGTAAATCTTCGCCGCGCAAAACATGGGTAACTTTCATCATGATGTCATCGACTGCAACAGCCAAGGTATAAAGCGGCGAGCCATCGCCACGAACCAGAACAAAGTCAGGGACGAAGTTGTGTTCGAAAGTTACATCGCCGCGAATTGAATCTGTAAAAGTTGTAGATCCATCTGGCATGCGCATACGCAATACTGGCAATCGCCCCTCTGATTTATATTTAGCTAAGTCATCTGGAGAAATTGTTCGACACTTGCCGTCATAACCAGGCGCAACATTTGCTGCCTTCTGTGCTTCACGACGTGCTTCAAGTTCTTCTGAAGAGCAATAACAATGGTAAGCATCACCTTGAGCTAGAAACTTTGCAGCCCATTCGGCATAAATATCTAAACGTTGGCTCTGTAAATAAGGACCGTACGGCCCGCCAACTTCGGGACCCTCATCCCAATTCAAACCAAGCCATTTCAAAGTGTCTTGTGCCGCTTTTATATATTCATCAGTCACGCGTTCGCGATCGGTATCTTCGATTCTAAAAATAAATTGACCGCCGGTGTGACGGGCATAGGCCCAGTCAAAGAGCGCAGTTCTAATATTTCCAACATGCAGATCTCCAGTTGGAGATGGCGCAAAGCGAACCCGAACCGGTTTATTGGAAGTATTAGTTGGCACGAGGCGATACCTTATTAGAAAGTGAGCCAATTCCCTCAATCGTCACAACAACCTCGGCTCCTGCAGGCATAGGGCCAATTCCTGCGGGCGTGCCAGTCAGAATTAAATCTCCAGGAAGCAGTGTCATCACTGAAGATATAAATTGAATAATTTCGGGAATTTTGAAATTCATCGAAGAGAGCGGTTCAGATTGCTTAACTTCGCCATTTAAAGTTGTAATGATTTTCTGTGAGCCCGGGATAAATTCGGTTTCAATCCATGGCCCAAGTGGGCAGAAAGTGTCAAAACCCTTTGCGCGATTCCATTGGCCATCAACTTTCTGTAAATCTCTTGCAGTCACATCATTTGCAATTGTGTAACCAAAAATTACATCAGATACTTTTTCTGCAGGGACATCTTTGCAAATCCTGCTAATAACAATCGCAAGCTCACCCTCAAAATCTACGCGCTCACTCATTCGTGGCCATTGAATAATGTCATTTGGTCCGATAACCGAGGTGTTTGGTTTTAAGAAAATCACTGGCTCCTTTGGAACATCTGATCCCATTTCAGCGGCGTGATCGGCATAGTTCTTACCAACGCAAACAACTTTACTTCTCGGAATTACGGGTGCAAGCAATCGCACATCAGCAAGGGCAACTTTGGACTCAGTTGGAACTATTCCGCTATAAATCGGATCTCCGCGAAGAACCAAGATTTGATCCTGGTCATTTAATAGACCAAAAAGTGGATCGCTGCCTAAACCGGCGCTGGAATTTGGAGAAAATCTAACGATTCGCATGGCGTGATTCTACCCGCTGGTGTTAACTCAAAGCGAAAGCAATTCATCCTTAGCGCCTACAATAAATATTTTCGCCTTAGAATCTTCACTTTTAATTACAGAGATACTTGCTTGGTTGGGCTCTTGCCCGCAAATTACAACTGCTTCGATACCAGTAATCGAACTAGCTTTGGCAACAACTAAAACTGCAAGAAGTGCGTCAACTGCAAATTCTCCACTGGCAACAGGAATCGCAACATATGTTCTTCCGGTGGCATCGCGAAGGGCCGCTGCTGAATTTGAATTGCTCCGCGCCATAGTTGATTTTGCTAGCGTTAACAATTTCAGATCTTCTGGATTATTGCTCAAGAACTGCCTCCGCTTCATCAATAATGCGTTCAGCTAGAACAGTTGCAATTCTATGACGGCGACCGACTGGTCGTTCTGCAGTTAACTTAACGCCAGCAATTGAGATTGTGCTGCCTGGGATTGGAACTCGCCCCAAAGCCTTCGCCAGTAGTCCTCCGATGCTATCCACATCTTCACGCTCTGATTCTGGGATTTCGATCTTAAAATTCTGGGCGAAATCTTCGATATGCAGTCTTGCTGAAAGGCGCGCACTATTTTCAGATAGCCATTCAATTTCTAACTCGTCATCATCATATTCATCAGCAATCTCCCCGACGATCTCTTCAAGAATATCTTCGATTGTGATTAAGCCTGCGGTGCCGCCATATTCATCGACAACTATCGCCATATGAATCTGATCGCGCTGCATCTCTTTAAGTAGCTCTGCCGCCGTCTTAGTCTCTGGCACAAATGTAGCTTTACGAATATGTTCGGAGACATTTTCAATGAGTTCTGACTCGCGGTGCTCATGAGTTCTACGCGCTAAATCTTTGACGTATGCAATTCCCACAACGTTATCTAAATTTTCGTCAATAACCGGAATGCGAGTGAAGCCTGATCGAAGAGCTAGCGATAGCCCTTGGCGAAGAGTTTTGTTCCCTTCAATCCAGACCATATCTGTTCTGGGAACCATCAACTCTCGAACCAAGGTATCGCCTAATTCAAAGACGGATTGAATCATTTCGCGTTCTGACTCTTCAACCAAGCCATGTTGGCTAGCTTGATCTACAGCATCACGCAGCTCTTCTTCATTTGAAAATTGCCCAGCGCGCAATTTAAAGCCAGCTCTACGCAAGTTCTTTACAAGTGAGTTGGGAAGAATCGCAATCACTCGTGCGAAATCCAAGTTGTGTGACTTGCCAAATGTACGGCCAATATAGAAACCAATTACCAGCCAGATAATTCCATCAAGTAGGAACTTCAGGGTGCTCATCTCTGATTTCGCCAATCCGCTAGGGTCTTATCTTGAAGGTCGAACATAACTTTATGTTCATCTGGTTGCACATGATCAAATCCCAATAAGTGTAGGACGCCATGAACTGTTAGCAAAGAAATTTCATCTGCCGTTGAATGATTTACCGCCTGCTTGGCTGCAAATTGCGGGCAAATAACGATGTCGCCAATAATTCCCGGGCCATTGCTAGCCGAGAATGGTTTTAACTCATCCATTGGGAAAGAGAGCACATCTGTGGGCCCAGGTAAATCCATCCATTGCACATGCAACTTAGTTATTTCATCTTCATCGACCAGAGTGATTCCAAGATCAGAGTCGGGATGAATTCCCATCTTATCTAAGGCAAATGCGGCTACTTCAACAATTTCATCTTCGTTGCATGCAACTCCGCTGTTATTCGCAATTTCTATTCCCATGGGAATTAGCGATCACCGCTTCCAGATCTAATTGATCTAGTTACATTTGGTGGAATAACTTTTCCGGAATCATGACGGCCGTATGCATTGACAATCTCACCGACAAGACGATTTCGAACAACATCTTCCGAATCAAGGGCAATAAATGCTATGTCATCAACGCCATCGAGAATTTCCCCAACAATTCTTAGTCCTGATTGCGCACCATGAGGCAGATCCACTTGAGTGGTATCGCCGGTGATGACCATCTTTGAACCGAATCCCAAGCGAGTTAGAAACATCTTCATCTGTTCAGCAGATGTATTTTGCGCTTCATCCAAGATAATAAAGGCATCATTTAACGTGCGGCCTCGCATGTATGCAAGGGGTGCTATTTCAATAATTCCTGATTGCATCAGACGTGGAATCGAATCTTGATCAATCATGTCGTGCAGAGCATCAAATAGCGGTCTTAAATATGGATCAATCTTCTCTTGCAAAGTACCTGGTAGAAAACCAAGACGCTCTCCAGCTTCTACAGCTGGTCTTGTAAGAATAATTCTATTTACTTGTTTAGATTGCAGAGCTTGAATGGCTTTTGCCATTGCCAAGTAAGTTTTTCCAGTTCCCGCTGGTCCAATTCCAAAAGTAATTGTGTTCTCATCAATTGCTTCGACATAGCGCTTCTGATTCGCAGTCTTTGGGCGAATTGTTTTGCCACGATTACTTAAAATGTTTAGTGAAAGAACTTCTGCTGGATGATCTGCTGGCTCGTGGTTAAACATCTCAATCGAACGCAGGATTGCATCACTATTTAGATTTTGTCCGGCGCGAAGCAGTACTAACAATTCACGAACTAAAGCTTCAAACTTTGCAATTTGCGCAAGATCGCCGCCAGCAAAAATTTCATTGCCGCGGACAGTGATTGAAATATTAGGAAAAGTTTTTTCGAAGATGCGAAGGTGCGCATCTTGGGCACCGACAAGAGCAACCATCGGAATGGCTGTTGGCACGGTAATTAGTGCGGTTTTCGTCGAATCCATTAGGCGAAATACTACTTTTAACCGGGTGGCCAGGCGAACTGACGCCCGCCTAGAAGATGTAGATGAGCGTGAAAAACACTCTGACCAGCGCTAGCTCCGGTATTAAAAACGCTTCGATATCCATCTAGCCCGCGTTCTGCAGCGATACTTGCCGCAACGCTGTGCATCTTGGCAGAGACATCTGGTGCACCTGTTGCAAGTTCGCCCGCATTTTCAAAGTGGGCTTTCGGAATAATCAGAACATGTGTTGGGGCTTGCGGTGAAATATCGTTGATTGCAAATATTTGATCAGATTCAAAGACGAAGTCCACGGCTATTTCACCTGTGGCCATTTTGCAAAATAAGCAACTCATCCAGAACTCACCATCGCCCAATCAAAGCAGATACTGCACTCAAAGCAGCTCCACCTGCATGGGCGCTGCGAAAAACTTCTGGCCCAAGCCCAACTATTTCGGCCCCCGCGCCTTGCAATAACTCTAATTCGGCGCCGCTTATGCCG
>CAEZZJ010000004.1_pt1 | contig 18814 bp, 17 predicted proteins | sample 7266371 | NCBI WGS metagenome assembly CAEZZJ01 (sample SAMEA6813957, study PRJEB35770) | freshwater metagenome | biome: Freshwater; feature: Freshwater reservoir; material: water | place: Czech Republic | collected 2016-08-15 | depth 30m m | reverse complement strand
TGGTCAAAACCCCACGCTAGGCCAGCGACGAAACCTGCTCTAAAACAATCCCCAACCCCGGTTGGGTCCATTTTGCTGCGCTCTTGCGGAACACCAACTAATATCGAATCTTTTCCATGTTCATCAATTCGTGCACCAGCAGAACCCAATGTAATTACTCGAACTTGAACCTTGCTAAATATTTCAGCATCGCTCCAGCCGGTTTTTTGGATAGTGAGCGCTAATTCATATTCATTTAAAAATAGATATTTTGCACCTTCGATTAACAACTTGATTGCCTCGCCATCCATGCGGGCAAGTTGCTGCGATGGATCAGCGGCGAATGCAATTCCCAGGTCTCGCGCACTCTGGCTGTAGTTGATCATCGCATCTGGATCATCTGGCGAAATTATCAGCAGGTCAAACTTTCCAGCTTTCTCAATTATCGGAGCTAATTCAATCTCTCGTGCCTCGCTCATAGCTCCGGGAAAGAAGGATGCAATTTGATTTAGTTCTAGATCGGTAGTCACCATAAAAGACGCGGTTAATAATTCTTTTGAGATCCTTACATGAGCCGTATCAACACCATGTCTAGTTAACCAAGAATCATAATCTGCCCAATCAGTTCCGACTGCGGCGATTAGTGCGGGATTTAAGCCAAGAGCACCGATGCCAAATGCAATATTTGCTGCAGTGCCACCGCGGCGAACATCTAACCCATCGACTAAAAATGAGAGCGAAACTTTATCCAAAGATTCCGCGACTAAGGAGTCGGTGAATTTGCCTGGAAAGGTCATCAAATGATCACGACCAACAGAACCAGCGCAGGCAATTTTCATAAGGTAATTATGGCCCCGCGATTTTCGATAGCTAAATTAGTTGAATGAATCGCCGCAGGCACATGAGCCTTGGGCATTTGGATTATCGATTGTGAAGCCTTGCTTCTCAATGGTGTCAACGAAATCGATTGAAGCGCCCATCAAATATGGGGTGCTCATCTTGTCTGTAACAACGCTAACGGCGCCAAATTTGGTAACGGTATCGCCATCAAGAGCGCGATCATCAAAATAAAGTTGGTAGCGAAGACCAGAACAGCCACCTGGTTGAACTGCAACGCGCAGACTTAAATCATCGCGACCTTCTTGAGCCAATAGCGCGGCTACTTTGCCTGCTGCTACTTCAGTTAGAACTATTCCTGTTGCAGGGGCGCCAGTAATTGTTACCTCTTGTGAAGTTTCTGTGCTCATCGCTCTCCCAATCTTTAAGCAAAAACTATTATTTTGATTCGTGAATGCGCTAAGGCTACTCCATAATGTCCCCATGAGCAGAACAAGACTTTCCGAATTACTTTTGCTTGGGCAGGGCAGCGACCTGCAGAGCGAACGTGGAGTGTCTTGTACTGGCGAACTGCCAGAGCCGAGTGACCCTAAATTAGTTGAACGTGCCATAGCCGCCCGAGCCGCCCTAGGAGATAGAGCGATGATTCTGGGTCACCACTACCAACGTGATGAAGTAATCGCTTTTGCCGACATAACGGGCGACTCATTCAAATTAGCTCAAGCTGCGGAAGCTAATTCAAGTGCCGAGTTTATTTTCTTCTGCGGGGTTCACTTTATGGCCGAGAGCGCAGATGTTCTGACATCTAAAGATCAAAAAGTTATTCTCCCCGATCTTGCAGCGGGCTGTTCAATGGCAGATATGGCAAGTGCAAAACAAGTTGATGATTGCTGGAGCGCACTCGAGAAAATGGGCGTTGCCGCAAAAACTATTCCAATTACATATATGAATTCCTCAGCTGCCATTAAATCTTTCACTGGGAAAAATGGTGGCGCGGTTTGCACATCTTCTAATGCAACTCGTGCGATGAATTGGGCCTTTGAACAAGGCGAGAAAATTCTCTTTCTTCCAGATCAACACTTAGGTAGGAATACTGCAGTTTTGAATTTAGGTCTATCTCTTGATGATTGCGTTCTCTGGAATCCTTGGAAACCAAATGGCGGTTTAACAGAAGTTCAAATTGCGCAAGCTAAAGTTATTTTGTGGCGTGGCCATTGTTCGGTCCATGGCCGATTCACTTTGGAGAACATAACTGCGATGCGCGAAAAACTTCCAGGTGTAAAGATTCTTGTCCATCCTGAGTGCCAACATGAAGTTGTATCAAACGCTGATGTGGTCGGCAGTACTGAAATGATCATAAAGACCATTGAGAATTCCCAAATCGGAAGTAAATGGGCCATTGGTACTGAACTCAATTTGGTTGCCAGATTGGCTAAGCGATTTCCAGATCGCGAGATTCACTTCTTAGATAAGACAGTTTGCTACTGCTCGACAATGAATCGAATTGACCTGCCGCACTTGGTCTGGGCGATGGAATCCCTCATTGAAGGAAGGCTTGTAAACCAAATTTCAGTAGACACAGAGGTCGCAAAGTACGCAAAAGTTGCGCTAGAGCGAATGCTCGCTCTACCGTAGCCACATGAGCAAATCTGAGAACTCTCCGGAGAAAAAAGGTAAGGCAACACCAAAGCGAAAAGATGCTGTTGCTAAAACTAAAATTAACTCTATAACCGCACCAGTCTCCAAAGCTGATCGCGCAAAGAATCGCGAATCCCTAAAAGCTGCAAGAGCCGAAGCTAGAGCTGCCTATATGCGCGGCGATCAAAATGCGCTCCCCGCAAGAGATCGTGGACCAGTAAAGAAATTTGTTCGCGATTACATCGATTCCAAGCGTTCACTCGGTGAATACTTCCTGCCGCTAATGGTTATTGTTTTGATGTTGACTCTAGTTCCTTCAGTTGAAATCAGATTCTTTGCAATCATTCTTATGTATTCAGCTATGGCCTACTCAGTGATTTTCGGATTCGTAGTAAGTGCGCGCATCAAGAAACTCGTAGCCGAGAAATTCCCAGGTGAATCTACAAAAGGTCTTGGCATCTACGGCTGGCTTCGATCTACCCAGATGCGACGTCTACGTGCGCCATCACCGCAGAAAAAACTCGGCGATTCAATCTAATTTTCTTTTTTCGGCGTAACCTGTAGCCATGTCTAAGAAAATCGCGAACCTGATACTTGCCCTCGGTTTAGTGGCGCTTCCGGCTACTGCCTTCGCAGATGATCATGATCGAAATGAACCAGAGCATTCCATCTCAGATGCCCATGAAGGCATTGAGGGTGGAGAGTTCTTGGCGGCAGGCGCCGGATTGGTTGTTGCCTTAGGACTCGCCTTCATGATTGGGCGACGCTCTAGGAAAAAAGATTGATCTAGTGCTAGTTTTTCCCCGCTGAAAGGTTTAGTTAAGACTTTAGTTTTCAGTAGTAATGCGTTTAGCGAAGTCCGGTGAAAATCCGGCGCTGTCCCGCAACTGTAGAGATTTGAATCGCCTTGATTACAAATCCGAGCCAGGTCGCCTAATTCATTATTGATGTATCCGACCTCGGAGGAAGGTCGGGCCTCAAGAGAAATGTATTTTTCTTTTTTTGCCCAAGCTTCCTCCCTCAAAGACTCTTGAGGGAGATTTTTTATGTTTAAGCAAGTTAGATTCAAAATATTAGTTGGGGTCGCAATTATCTCTGCGCTTTCAATATCGACGCTACCAACTTATGCTGCAACAGCAATTCCAAAACGAATTATTTCATTATCGCCAAGTGCTACTGAAACGCTTTTTGCAATTGGCGCCGGCAAGCAAGTTATTGCAGTAGATGATTTATCAAACTATCCAACTACTGCACCAATAACTAAGTTATCGGCATTTAGCCCCAATGTAGAAGCACTTCTAAATTACAGACCAGATTTAGTCATACTAAATGCAGATGCGACAAAGGCTTTAGATATAAAGGTTGCTCTTGAGAAATTAAAGATCTCGGTCTTTCTTGAAAAGGCGCCCCTGAATTTAAAGCAGGCGTATGCAGAGGTAACAGCTTTAGGGCGGGCAACCGGTAATCTCACCGGCGCACAAAGCACGATTTCTAATATGAAATCACGAATTAGTTCAGCGGTAAAGAGCGCAAAGAAGAGTAAGAAAATCTCGTTCTTCCATGAATTAGATAACACGCTTTATACCGCCACCTCAGATACTTTTATTGGCAAGGTTTACAAAGACTTCAATTTAAGCAATGTTGCTGATCCAGCGGCAAGCGCTGACTCTGCCGGATATCCACAGCTGCAATCTGAATATCTAATTAAAGCGAATCCAAAAATTATTTTCTTATCTGATGCGCAGTATGGCGAATCACTTATGAGCGTTTCTAAGCGACCTGGTTGGAATGGAATTTCAGCCGTAAAAACCAAGAGTGTGATTGCGCTACCTGAAGATATTCCATCTAGATGGGGACCACGTTTAGCCGATTTCTATGAGTTCATTGCTAAGTCGCTCTCTGAGATTGGAAAGAGTAAGTAATTATGAAAACAGCAAGCAATGAGAGTGGGCTATCTCCAATTTGGAATTGGAAAATCACTGCACTCTCATTTGCTCTGCTCTTTTTCGTGGGAATTTTGGCAGTCAGCTTTGGACCAGTGTCTCTTGATTTTCTTAAAATCATTAAGACTCTATTCGGTTTACCTGGTGGCTTAAATGGCCAAGAGCGAACATTATTAATCGATCTTCGTCTACCTCGCGCGCTACTTGCAGCCTTAGTTGGCGCAGCCCTTGCAACTAGTGGTGCGGTTTATCAAACAGTCTTTCGAAACCCACTTGCTGATCCATATTTACTCGGAGCTGCTGCTGGTGCTGGACTTGGCGCAACAATTGCTATCACGAGTGCTGGCGCAGATCTATATAGCTTGCTTCCTATTTTCTCGTTCTTCGGTGCAATTCTCGCCGTTCTTACTAGCTTCTTTATTTCGGGCAAATTTTTTGCCGAACCAAATTCTCTTTTGCTTTCGGGTATTGCTGTCGGATCATTTGCAACTGCCGTGCAAACTTATCTCCAACAGCGCAACAGCTCCTCGCTACGACCGGTTTACTCCTGGATCCTTGGTGAGTTAACGGTTGCTAATTGGCAAGTTGTTGCCTGGTCTTCAATTTATATATTTATCGCTCTCACAATTTTGATCACAGTATCTAAACAATTAGATGGCTTGATGCTGACTGACGAAGAGGCTTACTCTCTCGGAATTAACCCAAATAAATTGCGGGTAATAGCCGTTGTTGCCGCGACCCTTGCAACCGCCACTGCAGTTTCGGCGAGTGGACTTATAGGTTTCGTAGGAATTGTTGTCCCGCATTTGGTTCGTGGAATCACTCATCGAGTCACCAACAGAGGACTTTTAACTATTGCGCTAGTTGGGGCTAGTTTCCTTGTTCTCGCCGATTTAGGTGCCCGCACACTTCTCTCCCCTGCCGAACTTCCAATTGGTGTGATTACCGCCTTCGTTGGCGCTCCCTTCTTCCTAGTTGTTCTACGAAAGAAAAGATTGGTATCACAATGATTAAAGTTGAAGATTTAACTGTCCGACTTGGAACCAAATCTGTACTCAGCGATATCAGCGTTGAAATCGAAAGCGGCAAGTGGACTTGTTTAGTTGGACCTAACGGCGCGGGCAAAACAACTTTCCTAAAAGCCTTACTTGGCTCCCAGCCTTATTCTGGTTCAATAACCGATGGCGGCCTAGAAGTATTTAAAAATCATGATCGCAATGTTGCATTCGTTCCACAACATCCACAGATTCCGATCGGGATGAGTGTTAGCGAATATGTGATGCTCGGGCGATCAAAACGAGATGGCTGGGGAAATGAGAGCTCTGCAAGCAGGAAGTTAGTCGCCGAAATCTTGAAATTAACTGGTCTCTTTGGGATGCAGGGTCAATATGTTTCACAACTCTCTGGAGGCGAAATGCAACGAGCTCTGATTGCTCGCGCTCTGGTGCAAGAACCAACATTGATTCTTCTAGATGAACCAACTAGCGCGTTGGATTTACATCATCAAATTGCAGTACTGAACAATATTGAGTTACTCAAAGATCGCGGTGTCACAATTATCTCAACAATGCATGACATAACTCTTGCAGCCATGTATGCCGAAAAAATTATTGTTATGCAAGAAGGAAGAGTATTACTTAGCGGCTCATCGGATTCAGTAATTCATTCACCAGAGTTAAAGAGCGCCTTTGAAAATCGAATCAACGTCTACACCCTAGAATCGGGTCGCCCAGTTATTGTTGCGAAGAAAGAGCGATAGAAAAGTTAGCGCACTTTGGAATCAACAAAAGGGGCTTTAACGACCGTCGCCTCGCAAAAGCGCCCTCTAATATCTACTTGAACAATATCTCCAATGTTAATTTGAGGGCTCAAAAGCGCAAGACCTATACCAACCTTCAGTGTTGGCGAGAATGTTCCACTTGTAAGTACACCAATCTTTTCGCCTGATTTATTCAAAACTGACATTTCAGCTCTTGGGATACCACGATCATTGGATTTAATTGCTCGAAGAATTTGTTTTGGGCCAATGCTCTTCTCTGCCTCTAACGCAGCCTTGCCTCTGAATTCCGTTTTGGAAAAAACAACTGCCCAATTTGCACTGGCTTGAACTGGTGTAATTTCAAGGGAGAGTTCGTGGCCATGCAACGGGTAGCCCATCTCAGTTCGTAGCGTATCTCTGGCACCTAAGCCACAAACTCGACCATCGAATTTAGCAATCTCATCAACTAGCAACTCCCAAACTGCCAGCGCGCTCTGCCATTGCGGAAGAAGTTCGAATCCAAATTCGCCACTGTATCCAGTTCTGCAGATAATTACTTCACCCAGCGATTCATAATTTGGAATCAGAGTTTTTGTGAAAGACATGTAATCAAGTTGTAGTTGCAAACCCAGATTGGAAAGAACCTTTGCACTGTCAGGACCCTGAATTGCAAGAACGGCATAGCTCTGATGAATATCCTTAACTTCAATACCGGCAGGTGCATTAGCAACTAAATCTGCGGCAACGGTTGCACAATTAGCGGCATTTGGAATTATGAAAATATCATCTGGTGAAAATTCGTAAACAATAAGATCATCAATAACTCCACCTGCTTCATTACAGAACAAGTTATATTGTGCGCTTCCTGGGGCGATCCGATTCAAATCATTTGTGACCATCTTATTTACATAATTTTTAGCACCTACGCCGATTACGCTGATCTTTCCCAGATGGGATACATCAAAAATTCCGACTCGCTCTCGAACCGCAGAGTGTTCAGCCAGGGTGCCGCCAGAAAATTCACCAATACCTTTTGGATATTCGATAGGCATATCCCAGCCACCGAAATCTGCAAGTTTTGCAGAATTTGCTAGATGCCAGTCATATAGTGGTGATTTCACAGTGGCAAACTTATCTCAAAAGCAGCTTTAACTTAGGTTAACTCTTGGTATTGATTTATAGTTCGCTAGTCTTACCGAACAGAATCGGCTAGTTATCGGAGGTTACATGAAGGCGTTGAAGTTGGCACAGACGATTACAACACCATACGCAGTTGTTGGCCTCTCGCACTCTAAAGGAAAATTAGTAATCGAATCAGGTGCAATATCCCTTAATGAGAAAGCCCTAATCGAAATCTTGAATAATTTAGGCGCTACCGGGAAAGCAGATGAGATCGTTAAGGTTCCATTCTCTAAACCTGGAACAATCTATTTCACCGGTCTCGGCGAAAGCGCTAAATCTTATGGTTCAGAAGTACTTCGCAGAGCTGCTGGCAGCGCTTCGCGCGCACTTGCTGGCGTAAGCGCAGCTACATTCGCTCTGCCCGCAACAAGTCTTGGCCAAATTTCCGCAGTTGCTGAAGGCGCGGCACTCGGTGCCTATGCTTTCAACGAATTTCGATCTAGTTCAAAGAGTGAGTTTAAAGATCCACTCGAACAGATAGTTATCGCGACCAAATCCACTTCTGATGCCGCAGTTAAGCGCGCTTTAGTTCGTGCTGAAATAATTGCTCGCCATACTGCAACAGTTAGAGATTTAATTAATACTCCGCCAAGTCATCTAACTCCAGAATCTTTCTGCACACGTATGAAAAAACTTGCAACTCCTCTTGGTTTAAAGGTTGAAATTCTCAATGAAGTGACGTTAAAAAATCAGGGTTATGGCGGAATTATTGGCGTAGGGCAAGGATCGGCTAATCCCCCAAGACTTTTGCGCGTCTCATATTCACCTAGTAAAGCCAAACGCCGCTACGCCTTTGTTGGCAAGGGAATTACTTTTGATACTGGTGGCTTGGCGCTAAAACCAGCCAATGGCATGGAAGCAATGAAGAGCGACATGAGCGGAGCTGCTGCAGTTATTGGTGCAATTTTTGCAATCGCTGAATTGAAATTACCAATTGCAATTGATGCCTGGGCTCCGTTGGCTGAAAATATGGTCAGTGAAAATGCAACAAGGCCAAGTGACATCATAAATATTTATGGTGGCAAAACTGTTGAAGTATTAAATCCAGATGCTGAAGGTCGCCTTGTACTTGCTGACGCGCTTGTGCGAGCGCAAGAAGTTGGCTCAAAAGCTGGTGGGCTAGATGGCATCATCGACGTGGCTACTTTAACTGGCGCGCAAGTTGTTGCACTCGGAACTAGAACAAGTGCGGTTATGACTAATGATTATGAATTCTCTGGCGAGTTCTTAAGCGCATCCGAGAAAGCAGGTGAGGCCTTCTGGCCGATGCCACTTCCCGAAGAGCTTCGCGCATCACTTGACTCTCCTGTAGCTGATATTGCAAATATTGGTGATCGCATGGGCGGAATGTTGGTTGCTGGCCTCTTTCTAAAAGAGTTCATTGAAGCTGATCTGCCATGGCTACACCTTGATATCGCCGGACCTTCATATAACGAAGCTAGCGCCCACGGCTATACCCCTGTAGGTGGTACCGGTATCGCACTGCGCTCTCTTGTGACCCTAGTTGAGTCTGCTTCATCACAATCGCCGCGGAATCCAAAATAGGCACCTCCCCTCGAATTAGGCTCAGCGAGATTTCGTGGCAAGCTTGGGGTTCTGGTTTACCAAACCTTTTAGTTCTCGGTTAAGTAGAGGAAGGCGCTTCGTGTCGCAATTTGATGTAGTAATTCTTGGTGGTGGCAGCGGCGGATATGCCTGCGCCCTACGTTCATCACAACTTGGATTAAGCGTGGCACTAATTGAAGAAGGAAAGCTTGGCGGAACCTGTCTACACAGAGGATGTATCCCCACAAAGGCGCTGCTACATGCTGGCGAGGTTGCCGATAGTTCAAGGCACTCAGCTGAGTTCGGAGTTAATACCCAATTCATCGGAATCGATATGTTGGCAGTAAATGCTTACAAAGATGGTGTTGTTTCAAAATTACATAAAGGTTTGCAAGGTTTAGTTAAATCTCGAAATGTTACATATATCGAGGGTCACGGACGTTTAGTTTCAAAGAATGAAGTTGAAGTTAATGGCGTTAAATACACAGGCAAGAATATTGTGCTTGCAACTGGTTCATATCCAAAGACCCTTCCAGGACTTGAAATTGATGGCAAGGCGATAATTACTAGCGAGCACGCGATTGCAATGGATCGAGTTCCAAAGAGCGTAATCGTTCTTGGCGGTGGAGTTATTGGTTGCGAATTTGCTTCAGTATGGAAATCATTCGGCGCTGAAGTAACAATTATTGAAGGCCTGCCACATTTGGTCGCATTAGAAGATGAATCCTCTAGCAAACAACTAGAGCGCGCATTTAGAAAACGTGGAATCAATTTTGAACTCGGAGTTCGCTTCAAGTCTGCAAGCAAAGATGCAAATGGTGTAACGGTCACACTTGAAGATGGCAAAACTTTCACTTCAGAGGTTCTACTAGTAGCCGTTGGACGTGGCCCAGTTTCAGCAAATCTTGGCTACGAAGAAGCTGGTCTTTCTATGGACCGCGGATATGTCTTAGTTGATAACAAATGTCGGACAAATGTTCCTGGAATTTGGGCTGTTGGCGATCTAATCCCAACTCTTCAACTCGCACACGTTGGTTTTGGCGAAGGAATTTTGGTAGCGGAAGAGATGGCCGGCTTAAATCCTCGTCCAATTAATTACGACGGCGTGCCTCGCGTAACTTATTCAGAGCCAGAAGTTGCTTCAGTTGGTCTCACAACTGCACAAGCAAAAGAACGTGGCCACGATGTTGTAGAACTTAACTACGATTTAGCCGGAAACGGTAAAGCACAAATCCTTAAAACTGCTGGCGCAATTAAATTAGTTGCTGCCAAGAATGGTCCTGTTCTTGGAATTCACATGGTTGGCGCCCGAGTCGGCGAATTACTAGCTGAAGCACAATTAATATTTAACTGGGAAGCGGAAGCATCTGATGTTGCTGCTTTGATCCATGCCCACCCAACGCTCTCCGAAGCTGTTGGCGAAGCACATCTTGCACTTGCTGGTAAACCACTACATGCACACGGGTAACGGGAGAAAATAAAATGACCTTTTCTGTAACGATGCCAGCACTTGGCGAATCGGTAACCGAAGGAACAGTTACGCGTTGGCTCAAAAAAGAGGGCGATGTAGTAGCAGTTGACGAACCACTCCTTGAAGTTTCAACCGACAAAGTAGATACCGAAATTCCTTCACCAGTGGCTGGTGTATTACAAAAAATTATTGTTGCAGTTGATTCAACTGTTGCAGTTGGTGCCGAACTCGCTGTTATTGCCGATGGTGCCGCTGCCCCATCGACTCCTGCTGCTGCGCCAGTAGTAGAAACTCCAGCTGTCGTTGCACCAGTAACTCCAACACCAGCACCAGTTGCTCCTGTTGTCGCAGCGCCAGTTGTTCCAGCTGCAGTTGCATCTTCGAGCGGAACTATTGTCACCATGCCAGCTCTTGGTGAATCTGTAACTGAAGGAACTGTTACACGTTGGCTAAAGAACGTTGGCGATCAGGTAACAGTAGATGAAGCGCTTCTAGAAGTTTCAACCGACAAGGTTGATACTGAAATTCCATCACCAGCAACCGGCACCTTGGTTTCAATTGATGTTGCCGTCGATTCAACTGTTCCAGTTGGAGCAAGACTTGCTGTAATCGGTGGTTCAGGTGCTCCTGCGGCGCCTGTTGTTTCAGCTCCTGTAACTCCACCACCTGCACCTGTTGTTTCAGCTCCTGTAACTCCACCACCTGCACCTGTCGCTGCGGCGCCTGTTGCTGCGGCAAGAGTTTCAAATGATGATGCTTATGTAACTCCAATAGTTCGCAAGTTCGCTGCAGAAAATAACGTTGATCTATCAAAGGTTAAAGGCACTGGAATCGGTGGCCGCATTCGCAAGGAAGATGTTTTAGCTGCTGCTCCTGTTGCAGCCCCAGCAGCACAAGCTTTCCAAAGTGCCCCAGCAGCACAATCTCCTGCTGCATCTCAAAGTGCTGCGCCTGTTGCAGTATCACCACTTCGCGGAACTACAGTGACAATGTCACGACTTCGCAAAGTAATTGCAGAGCGCATGCTTGAATCACTTCATGTCAGTGCACAATTAACAACTGTAATTGAAGTAGATGTAACTGCTATTGCAAGATTACGTGATCGTGCGAAGGCATCATTCGAAGCGCGCGAAGGCACAAAGCTCTCATTCTTGCCATTCTTCGCAGTAGCTGTTTGTGAAGCGCTCAAGCAACATCCAGTTCTAAATGCATCTGTAACCGGTGATCAAATTACTTATCATGGCGCCGAACATCTTGGAATTGCTGTTGATACTGAACGCGGTCTCCTTGTTCCAGTTATTCGTGATGCTGGTGATTTAAATATGGGTGGCGTTGCAAGAAAGATTGCTGATGTTGCAGCCAGAACTCGAGATAACAAGATTTCACCTGACGAGCTAGGTGGCGGAACTTTCACAATTACAAATACCGGTAGTCGCGGCGCTCTCTTCGACACTCCAATCATTAACCAACCTCAAGTTGCGATTCTTGGCCTTGGCGCAGTTGTAAAGCGTCCAATGGTTATGAAGGGCACAGATGGCGGGGAAACAATCGCAGTTCGTTCAATGGTCTATTTGGGACTTTCATACGATCACCGAATTGTTGATGGCGCAGATGCTGCAAGGTTCTTAGTAACGCTAAAGGATCGCTTAGAGGGTGGCCGTTTCGAATCTGATTTGGGTCTTTCTTAACGATGGCAACTCGCCTTCCGCCACAACGTGTAGCGGTTACTGGCGCTTCCGGATTAATCGGAACTGCTTTAGTGGGCCATCTTCGAAATGAAGGCCATACAGTGCAAAGATTTGTTAGACGTCCCGCGATTGCTCGTGATGAAATTACTTGGGATCCACAGGCAGGAACTGTTGATTTAACAGCGCTTGAAGGTGTTGATGCAGTAATTCATTTAGCTGGTGCGGGCGTAGGTGACAAGCGTTGGACTAAGAAATATAAATCTACAATTTTAAATTCCAGACTTCTTGGAACTACTGCAATCGCAAATGCGGTAGCAACCGTTAAGCCTTCGGTCTTTATTTCTGCTAGCGCTATTGGTTGGTATGGCGAGACCGGTAACAGAGCCGTAACTGAAGCTGATCGTGGTGGGGATGATTTTCTCGCTGCAGTTTGTCGTGAATGGGAAGGCGCCGCAGATTTAGCTGGCGAGGTTCGCACCGTAAAGATTAGAACCGGGTTAGTTCTAGATCCAACTGGTGGCGCACTTGGCCGAATGATCCCATTATTTAGATTAGGTCTCGGTGGAAAACTTGGTAGCGGAAAGCAATGGTGGTCTTGGATTACTCTCCATGATCAAGTCCGCGCAATTTGTCATTTAATGGAATCTAAAGTTTCTGGCCCAGTCAATTTAACTTCACCAAATCCAGCAACAAATCAGGAATTCACTGCTGCACTCGCCCGCGCGATGCATCGTCCCGCTCTCTTTCCGGCGCCAAGTTTCGCACTCAAACTTGCACTTGGTGGTTTCTCAACCGAAATTTTGGGTTCTAAAAAAATATTGCCTGATGTCTTAACTAACGATGGCTTTAACTTTGATTACGCACATTTAACTACAGCACTTGAAGCTCTCGTAGTTCCAACTAAATAAGAGCCAGCGCAGCCAATCTTCCAGATCTCATTGCACCATTTTGGGATGGGACGCTTCGATGATCCCCTGCAACGCTAATTCCCTCACTAATTCTTGGGTTTCGATTTAATTCAAGTAAATCATTTCGAAGTGGCAGCGCCTGCTTAATTTCATATCTCGCCGCCAACTCCCAATTACGAGTATCGCAGCGCCATAATTTTGCCAACTCTTTTCGAACTTCACTTTCAGATATTGGTGCCAGAGAAGTACTCGAAATTAAATTAATTCCAGCTGGCGCATAAGACTTTGAGACGTTGGAAATTACAAGAGAATTCACGAGTGCGCTGGTCGGATCAATAGCAAGATAATTAGCATCAGCTAAATCATTTGGAGCGGTGTGATACCAAGTTGTCGAACTAAGAGTCTTGGGGATTGCCCCTAAATCAAGCATCTGTGCTGCGGTTGTTAAATCAGTGGCTACAACAATCTCATCGCATTCGATGGTTCCGAAATTTCCACGAACGCTCCCTTGTTTAATCTCATCAACCCGTGCTCCCAATTTCACATCAGCAATTTGATCGGCAAGGGCCTCGCTTAACTCTCCAACACCTTTGGCGGGAACACCTGGTCGACCTAAAACAAATGATCGCAAGATTTCGCAGGCGATGTCCGATCGAATTACGCTTGGATCAGTTAGAAATACGCCTCGCAAAAATGGTGAAAGTGCGCGGCGATAGATCGTAGGAAATTTTTTGGCAGCGGCCCCTAAATTATTAGATTGAGGTTTTCTTGCCAGAAAATCTAGAAGTGCCAGCATCTCACTTGGTGATGCAATTCCAATTGTTCGCCCTAGATGTCCTAGGCCAATCTTTAATTGTGATTCATTTTCGATTATTCGAAGATTGTTGAAAATCCCTTGGAATTCCAATCCTGCTAGAGCAGATAGCCGCTTAATCTCAGGATAGTTTGGATTGATTACTTGAAAGCCATGATCGAAGCGAAATCCATTTACGAGGTCCGTTTTTACTCGACCACCGACTCGATCGCTTGATTCAAGAAGAGTTACTTGCAAGCCATTTCGTTGTAAATAGATGGTGCAGGTTAGACCAGCTAGTCCTGCGCCAACTACAACAACAGATTTGCTCACTTGCCGTGGTGCTGAAGCTTTGAAGGCCACCAAACCTTCGGACCAATTTCGTGAACCAGCGCTGGTACCAGAATTGATCGAACTAACATGGTGTCAAGCAATACTCCGAAACCAACTGCGAAGCCAAGTTCGGCTAGGAACACCAGTGGCAAAATTCCAAGAACTGCAAAGGTTGCTGCAAGAACAATTCCCGCTGAAGTAATAACGCCACCTGTAACAGTAAGCGCCTTTGTCATGCCTGCTCTTGTGCCCATCTTCAAAGATTCCTCGCGCACTCGCGTCATCAAGAAGATGTTGTAATCAATTCCAAGTGCAACTAGGAAGATGAAGGCAAATAGCGGGAAGGATGGATCGGCTCCCGCAAATTTGAATACGTGATTGAACACAAGTGCACAAGCGCCAAGGGTTGCGAAGAAGGAAATCACCACAGTTCCCAAAAGCAAGACTGCGGCGTAAATAGAGCGCAACAGAAGTCCTAAAATTATTGCGATGATAAATAGTACGACTGGAATTATCAGATTTCGATCGTGCTTTGAAGCCTGATTAATGTCATAACTAACCGAAGAAGATCCACCAACAAGAATCGTTGAATCAATACTCTCCATATCAGCGCGCAGACCAGGAATCATTGCGATTGCTTCCTTTGAATCTGGTGCAAATTTAAGGGTTACATTCAGAAGCACATTTCCATCCACGACCTTAATCGCTGGAAGTGGTGCTCCCTCAACATATTGACCATCAAACATTGGCATAACTGAATCAACGCCAGAGTTTGCCTTTAACTTAGCCATTGCTGGTTCAGCAAGCTCTTCCTTTACAACAACTTGAGTTGGTTGACCCTGGCCGCCAGGAAAATGCTTCAATAACTCTTCTTGGCCAATCACTGAATCAGTTCGCTTAGTAAATGAATCAATTGTTGAAAGACCTGTTGCATTTAGGGTTGAAGATAAACCAGCCAAAATAATTAATACTGCAGTCGCGCCAACCCAATACTTGCGAGGATGTCGAGCAGTTGCTGCTGCAACATTTGCCCAAGCGCCAGTTAACTTCTCATCTGCATCACCAAAACGTGCAACCTTGGGCCAGAAAATCCAGCGACCGAAGATCACTAGAAGAGCTGGAAGAAGGGTAAGGATCGTAATCATCGAACAGATAATTCCAATTGCACCAACTGGTCCCAGACCGCGATTGTTATTTAGTTGGCTAAGAAGTAGAACCAGTAGCCCAATAGTTACGGTACTTCCAGAAGCCACGATTGGTTCCACTACCCCGCGCCAAGCGATCTTCATCGCGTCATAACGAGATTCATGTAGATGTAATTCTTCGCGATAGCGAGCTATCAATAGCAGCGCGTAATCTGTTGCGGCTCCCAGAACTAGCACCGAGAGAATTCCCTGCGACTGTCCATCCAAAGTAATTACATCGTTCTTTGCCAGCAGATAAATAACACCACCAGAAAGTGTTAGCGCAAGTCCAGCAGACATCAATGGAAGTATCCAAAGAATAGGTGAGCGATAAACAACTATCAAGATGAGTGCAACAACTCCAGCGGTTGTTAGTAATAACGCTGAGTCAATACTTCCGAATGCTCCGAAGAGGTCAGCTAAAATTCCAGCAAACCCAGTTGTGTGAGTTGTCAGGCCATTAGTCTTTGCAAATTCACTTGAGTGATATCGAATCGCATCTACAAGTCCTGGCAGGGCAGGTTCTTTTCCATCGGGCAATAGCTCTGTTGCAATCTGAACGCTGATTGGGAAACTTGCAAGAATTGCTTTTCCATCTTCGGATGGGAAGGCGACTATCTCAGCACCCTTGATAAAGTAATTCGAAATTGGAATTGAAAGTTCATTACCTTTTGCATCCTTAATCAATTCACCATCGGTATGAACCAATAATTTCGAGCCTAAGGTTTGGGCAAAAGCTTGGGTCGCAGCAATCGTTCCTACGTTCACATCACCAGTAAAGAGAACTAGAGCTGGAATTTGATCATTCGCGGTATCTGAAAATTTCGCGATGGCATTTGCTGCTCGGGTTGCTTCTGAGTTTTCTGGCAAGAATGAGGAGTTGTTGTTCTCTTGAACTGTCGAGAGTTTTCCGAATAGCGGCCCGGTGAAGCCCGAGATTGAGATCCAAACAATTACTACGACAATTGCCAGCCAGAGTGGTTTGCGACCTCTAATTTTTGAAGATTTCTCCGAGAACATGCCAGACCTTTCAGATAATTTAGCTCTTTAATTGGTTAAGAACCGAAGGTTACCTTAGGCTCAGCTCTATGTATTCGAGCCTAGGGGTGAAAACCGACTCTATCTCGGTTGAACATATGGGTCTTGTTGAATATCAAGAGGCCTGGGCGCATCAACGTGAAATTCAAGCCGAGGTTATCGATGGCGCAAAACCAAATACATTAATTTTATTAGAACACCCTTCCGTTTATACGGCAGGGCGTAGAACGGAAAATCACGAACGACCAATTGACGGAACACCAGTAGTCGATGTCGACCGAGGTGGAAAAATTACCTGGCATGGCGAAGGTCAAATTGTTGGCTATCCAATAATTAAATTGCGAAATCGAAATGATGTAGTTGGTTTTGTTCGAGAGATTGAAAGTGCGCTAATTGCAGCATGTGCCGAATTGGGTGTGGCATCTGAAAGATATTGTGAACGTAGCGGAGTTTGGATTCGAGACGAAAAAGGTGATCGCAAGATTGCTGCCATCGGTATTCGCGTAGCAAAAGGCGTGACTATGCATGGCTTTGCCTTGAATGTTAACCCCGATATGACGGCTTACGATCGAATTTCACCATGCGGATTTACTGACACTGGCGTCACATCTTTGGCACAAGAGTTGAGTAGAGAAATTTCAATTAAAGAAGTTTTACCCATTGTTGAGCGCCACATACTTATTGCTTTAGAACGGATTGCGCTGTGAAAATTCTTCCTGAAGGCAGACCGCTACTTAGAATCGAAGCTCGAAATGCCGAAGTTCCAATTGAGCGCAAACCTGAATGGATTAAAACCCGAGCAAATATGGGCCCTGAATACACAGCGCTCCGTTCATTAGTTTCCAAAGAGGGTTTACATACGGTCTGCCAAGAAGCTGCTTGCCCAAATATCTTCGAGTGCTGGGAAGATCGCGAAGCAACATTTTTAATTGGTGGCGAACGATGCACTAGACGTTGCGATTTTTGCAATATCGATACCGGAAAACCTGATCCACTAGATCGCGATGAACCGCGACGTGTTGCCGAATCCGTAGCGACCATGCAACTTAAATATGCAACCATTACTGGTGTAACAAGAGATGACCTGGAAGATGAAGGCGCTTGGTTGTATGCCGAAACTATTCGCAAAGTTCACGAATTGAATCCAGGAACTGGTGTCGAAATGTTGGCGCCAGATTTCAGTGGAAAAGCTCACTTATTAAATGAAGTCTTTGAAACTCGCCCAGAAGTCTTTGCCCACAATCTCGAGACTGTCCCCCGAATTTTCAAGCGAATTCGCCCTGCATTTAGATATGAACGTTCGCTGGATGTTATTTCACAGGCACGTGCATTTGGTCTAATTACAAAATCAAATTTGATTCTGGGAATGGGCGAAACTCGTGAAGAAGTTACTCAAGCACTAGTTGATCTACATAGCGCCGGATGCGATCTAATAACAATTACCCAATATCTACGCCCGACTCCAAAACACCATCCAGTCGAACGCTGGGTTAAGCCACATGAATTTGTTGAATTAAGTGGCGAAGCACAAGCTATCGGATTTGCCGGAGTTATGAGTGGGCCACTTGTGCGTTCAAGTTATCGCGCTGGCCGACTCTTTAAGCAAGCACAGGATAAACGAGCAAATATCTAATGCGTGATTTTGTATATCCACCAGTTGTTGTTGCAATAAAAAGTTTGTGGAGATACCTAGGTTTAAAATTTGCATTTAGCGGAACTGAAAATATTCCAGCTAAAGGTGGTGCAATTCTTGCAATCAACCATATTGGATATTTAGATTTCGCTATAACCGGAACTGCGGTGCTGCCCCGCAAGAGGTATGTCCGATTTATGGCCAAGAAAGAGATTTTTGATAACAAACTTGCTGGTCCATTAATGCGCGGAATGCATCATATTTGCGTAGATCGCGCTAGTGGTTCAAGTTCATTTGTTGCCGCACTTCGCTATCTTCGCGCAGGTGAAATAGTTGGAATTTTTCCTGAAGCCACAATTAGTCGGAGTTTTGAAATCAAAGAGTTAAAGACTGGCGCAGTTCGATTAGCAATGGGTTCAAATACGCCAATAATCCCAACCATTGTCTGGGGATCGCAACGAATTTTTACCAAGAAAGTTAAAGCAAATTGGAAGCGCAACAAATTCCCAATAACAGTAGCTTTCGGCGAACCTTTTATAGTTCAAAAGGGTGACGATGTTGATGCTGCAGAAGGCCAGCTCCGCCAACTTATGAAAGATTTGCTTACTAAAGTTCAGGATGATTATCCTGATTCACATAAAGGGCAGCGTTGGGCACCAGCTAGATTGGGCGGAACCGCACCAACGCCTGAGCAAGTTGAAATAGAATGGGCCGAGCATTTACGAGAGAAAGCACGTAACGAGGAGAAGAACTAATGGCAATTTTCAAGCGCAAAGCTAAAGTTGAAAAGGCTGAAAAGGCCGTTGGCGAAAAACAAGGTCAGATGCAAGTTTTGAAAGATGCATTTCGACTCACACGCAAGCATCGGCCAATATCTTTTCTT
>CAEZZJ010000003.1_pt1 | contig 19734 bp, 20 predicted proteins | sample 7266371 | NCBI WGS metagenome assembly CAEZZJ01 (sample SAMEA6813957, study PRJEB35770) | freshwater metagenome | biome: Freshwater; feature: Freshwater reservoir; material: water | place: Czech Republic | collected 2016-08-15 | depth 30m m | reverse complement strand
GATATTGGGCTCCAGTGGTCAAACCCACAGCTGGTGCAAGCGCTTTCTGCTGCTTTCGCCCAAACCCAGCCGGGATTGGCCCCAACTTTTATTGTCAGCACAACTGGATCTACCGGAGTTGTTAAGCGGGTTGAATTAGCTACATCTGCAATTGCCAAATCAGCTGAATTATCGAACTCAAGACTTGGCGCAAAAATTGGCGATGTCTGGTCATTGCTGCTGCCGACAAATCACATTGCAGGGTTAAATGTTTTAGCAAGAGCAGTTTTATTGCAGACCAAAGTTGTCGGAGTAGAAGAGCGCGCTGATTTTTCAGCAATTGTTCCAACGCAATTACATAACGCTCTAAATGGCGATAGCCAATTATTAAAACATCTTGTTAACGCTAAAGCCGTCTTAGTCGGTGGCGCTGCCTTGTCTGAAAAACTTCGAGAAAGTGCAATTGCTAATGGCATCAAAGTTGTAACAACATATGGAATGACTGAAACTTGTGGTGGTTGCTTCTATGACAACCTGCCCTTACCTGGTATCAATTTTGAATTATCAAAGAGCGGGCTAATAAAAATTAGTGGGCCGACGCTGGCACACGGCTATGACGATAATGATGAGCTTTGGCACGAAAACTTTAAAGATGGTTGGTATCTCACAACTGATCTTGGAGAGATTAAAGATGGAAAGTTATTTGTTATCGGCAGAGCTGATGATGTAATTATCTCTGGTGGTGAAAATGTTTCATTGACAGCTATTGAAGCGCAGCTATCTGACTCCTTTCCGGAGATAAATTTCGTCGCAACTTCTATTCCGGATCTGCAATGGGGCGCCAAGCTCTGTTTGGTATCAGATAAATCTGTTGACCAGAATCAAATTGCTGAAATATTGCTTTCCAAATTAGGGAGAGTCGCAGTTCCAAAGGATTTCATTACGGTAAATCAAATTCCACAGATCGGAATCGGTAAGCCTGACCGTGTCAAAGCCGCCCAGTTATTCATTGATAAGCAAAGATAACGAAATGAATATTTGGGTTGCTGGGGCTAGACCACGCACTCTTCCGGCTGCAATTGCGCCAGTTCTAATAGGAACATCACTAATTAATATTGATAATCAAGGTATTAATTGGGTAAATGCGCTGCTTGCATTAGCCGTTGGTCTTCTGCTTCAAATCGCTGTGAATTATTCAAATGATTACTCGGATGGAATCCGCGGGACCGATGAAGTGCGGGTTGGGCCGATTCGTCTTGTCGCATCGGGACTTGCAACAGCAGATCAAGTAAAGCGGGCAGCCATTCTTGCTTATTCTCTTGCCGCGATATCTGGCTTAGTACTTGCTCTTAAAACTTCACCGCTCTTGGTTCTAGTGGGTGGAATTGCAATTATCGCGGGCTGGAATTACACCGGCGGAAAGAATCCATATGGCTACAGCGGATTTGGTGAAGTTTCAGTATTTATCTTCTTTGGCTTAGTTGCAACTATGGGCTCTTACTTTGCTCAATCCGAAAAATTAACTTGGCAGTCTTTGCTACTTGCAATTCCAATGGGATCTCTCTCCTGCACGATTCTGGGATTGAATAATCTTCGAGATCGCCCAAAAGATGAGACCGTTGGAAAGCGCACTCTTGCTGTCAGATTGGGTGATAAGAAAGCTAGATTCGCTCTGATCGCTTTGCTATTAGCTGCGTTAGTAACCTCACTTGCAGCTGTCGCAATAACACCGTGGGCTCTTCTAGTTCTTCTAACTCTTCCGCTATATCTCATCCTAATTAATGGAATCATGAACGGTGTGACTGGATTGGGGCTTATTCGGCTCCTTGGAAAAGCTGGCGAACTCCAATTGCTAACATCTCTGTTGATAACACTCGCGCTATCGATAACAAAGGCTTAAACTCTTACCATGCGTCTCTGGTTCACAATTCTTGTATTAGCTCTCTCTTTCTACGCCTTCTTTGATTGCGCTAGAACTCCCCAGGAAGAAGTTAGAAGATTTCCAAAGTGGGCTTGGCTGCTACTAATTTTTATTTTCTCTTCACTTGGCGCAATCTCTTGGTTGGTCTTTGGGCGTCCAAAGCGAAATCCTGGCCCTGGACGTGGTGGCCGCGGAAAAATAATTCCACCAGATGATGATCCTGATTTTCTTCGCAAACTTTAAATCAGCTTAATAACTAAAAGAAATTACAAGCCGCTATAAGTATGGCGCCCTGTTCCCCAAACATTTACATATACGTAATTGAATAAGAATGTAGATCCAGCAAATAAACATAACCAAGCAGCTTTACGTCCGCGCCAGCCAATTGTTACGCGCGCATGTAAATATGCGGCATATGCAACCCAAGTAATAAATGCCCAAGTCTCTTTTGGATCCCAGCCCCAGTAACGGCCCCAAGCAGCTTCAGCCCAAATTGCACCTGCGATAACTGCAAATGTCCAAAGTGGAAATACAAATGCTACAAGTCGATAGGTAAGTTGATCTAAAACTTCTAGTGCTGGCAATTTCAAAGCCCAGACTGGTCGGCCACCTTTTGTTTCATATCTATCGAGAATTAAATAAGTTGCAGCAATGCAATTTGCGAGCAGGAAGACGCCGCCAGAAATAATTGCCGCAGATACATGGATAGCAAGCCAAGTTGATTTAAGTGCAGGAACAAGGGGCGCACTTGGTCGATAAAGAAGTGTGATTGCAGTTCCAAGTGTTAAAAGAACTGCGATAGCTACAGGCAATCCAAGCCATCTGATTTTATATTTCCAAAGTGCAAAAATATAGGCACCGGTAAATGCGAGTGCGCCAGTAATCGAAAACTCATACATATTTCCCCAAGGAACTCGATGAGCCGATATGCCTCTAAGGATTACTGCTGCAAATAAGAAGATAAAGGCAAGAACCATCATTACGGTTCCAATATCACCGCTGCGTTTTGTTCTTGAAAAATCAAACTGTGTTTTCTCTTCTAGATTGCGAACTGAGAAAGCAACTTCAACTGCGTGTGCTAGAAATGCAACTGTGAAAAGCACCATCGCTGAATAAATTGCATAGTTAGAAAGGTATGCATAGTCAGTGGAAGTCATCGGAGCGTTTTCCTCATCTCATTCACAAGTGCAGCAATTTCATTCTCTAATCCTGGCGCAGAATTCTTAGCTAATCCCGCTATTTCTAGCCCTGATTCACTTGCGCTCTCCTTTACCCAAATCCGGCGCGATCTAGTAAAAAGCGAAAGTAGTAAGCCTAGAATTGCAAAGATTGAACCAAGCAATGCGTATATCTTGCCTGGGTCTTTAACAATTTGCAGGTTGACCCATGGTGTCCAACCTTCAAATGTGATTGAACCCTCACCAAAGTTATAACTTTCCTTTAGTTTCAATGTTTTCAGGCCAATGCGCTCCATAGCCGATGTATCTAGGCGATAAATAGATTGCGGATTACCTGAATCCAATCCCAAGTCTCCAGTCCAAATTGAGATAAGCAATCTCGGATCTAAAACTTCCGGATAACTGGAGAATGCGCCGCGCTCTGAATTTCTAGCAAAGGTTGGAACAAAAGAACCAATAAACCCAACTTGAGGCTGCATATCGGGAACCTTTATCGCACCAATTGAAGTTAGGTTTCCATCTTGCGGCAAGAAAATTACTGCTCCTTGATATTTAATCTCACCTGTCTTATTACGAACTGTCACAAGTGGTGAATAGCCATTTGCTTGTAAATAAACTTTCGTACTGCCAAAGGTAAGAGGTGAATTAACTCTTACTACTTTTGAAATTTCCTTACTTCCCACAGGATCTGCAATATTTACTGTTAGCTTGTAATCACTCGGTGCACCTGTTTTCAATTCATAGGTAGCTTTGAAATCTGTGGCAGTTACCGAAAAAGGATTCAATGTTTTCTCAGACTGCAGCTTGCCAAATGAAATTACATCATACGAAGTGGGAATATTTATAAATCGCTCGCCAACATTAATAATCGCATCGCCCTTCATGCCATAAAGCGAACCAACGCCAACCCCAACCAATATAAGAATTAGCGATAGATGAAATACCAAATTTCCGGTTTCGCGCGAATAACCCTTTTCGGCTGAAATTGAGTTTGCATCACGTCTGTAGCGAAAACGATTTTTCTTGAACCAAGCCTCGGCAACATCTAGTGAGCCAAAGTTATTCTCGGAGTGAAACTCCATTCGACTTAAATTCTTCGGAGTAAGTGTGGGCTTTGCTCTCGCAGCTTTTAAATGTTCAAATGTTCGTGGGAGAACGCAGCCAATTAGTGAGATAAAGAGCAGAATATAGATAGAGCTAAACCAAGGTGAGCTATAAACATCAAACATTTGTAATTGATCAAGAAACTTCGCCGTCCCCGGATTGCTCTTGAAGTAATCAGAGACTTTTAACGGGTTCTGTGATCTTTGCGGAAATATTGAGCCGGGAATTGCCGCGAATCCAAGTAGCAATAACAGAATCAGCGCAGTTCGCATACTGGTTAACTGGCGCCATAACCAGCTAGCTAAAGATTTAGCGCCTAACTCAGTTGTGATTGTCATTTAAACCACCGGAGCAAAATTTGAAATGAGAGATCTAATTGAATTCATAATTTCAGCCCAGGCACCACTAACTTGTAGAACCCCGATAGTTATAAGAAATATGCCGCCAATAATCGTTAAATAATTTCCGCGCTTTGAAATAAATTTGCGCAAACTCTTTGACTTGTCAAAGAATATTCCAACCAAGATAAATGGAATTCCAAGTCCAAGGCAGTAGGCAAAACTTAGAATTGATCCACGAAGTGCACTCGACTCTTGAAACGAGAGAGTTTGAACTGCGGCAAGTGTTGGCCCAATGCAAGGAGTCCAACCAATTCCGAATAAGAATCCAAGAATTGGTGCACCTGCAAGACCTGCTCGTACTTTCCATATTGGTTTGAACGAGCGATAAAACTTCTGGTTGAAAAGGAAAATTACTCCCATGGCGATAGTTAGGGCGCCAAGCAAAATAGTTACAGCGCGAGAGTTGGTAGAAATCTTTGCACCAAGTGAGCCAAAGAGTGCGCCATAAGAGATGAATAAACTAGAAAATCCAAGAACAAAAAGCGTTGAACCGAGCGCTGCCCGTCCCCTACTTCTTACTTCAACCATCCCGGCGGCATAGGAAAGATAACCAGGAACAAGAGGTAGAACGCAGGGCGAAGCGAAAGAGATTAGGCCGGCAATTAGCGCAACAATTGCGGCAACTATTAGATTGCCATCAAAAACTACATCAACAAAGAAATCAAACATTTACTGAACTCCCTGAAACTTTCTCTAACAAATCTCGCATAACTGAAACAGTTACTTGGCCACTAATCCGTGCTGCAACTCTGCCCTTATTATCAATAATGAGAGTAGTTGGGATTGCATTTGCTGGAAGCGAGCCTCTGAAACTAGCGATAACCGCATCATCTATCAGAGTCGGATAAGTGAGTTTAAATCTATCTACAAAGCTCTTTGCAGAACTTAAGTTATCTCGAGTGAGTATTCCAATAAATTGTATCTCTGGATTTTTTGCTGCAAATTCTTCAAGTGTCGGAGCTTCTGCTCGGCAAGGTGAGCACCACGAAGCCCAAACATTTACGACGGTAACTTTCCCAACTTCGTATTGAAAATTGCCACCATCTAGAGTCGCACCCGATAAATCTGGGGCTACTTTTCGGGCACTCTCTTTAATTAATAGCGCAGATCCGTTCCCAGAAACAAATGCTTTTTCACTATCACTAGATAATCCGCCCGTTGAACATGATGTTAGAAACAAGATTGAAGCTAATAAAATTATGCGCTTCATTTTGTTGGAAGCAAATGCTTTGCTGGCTCGGTATATGAAACACTTTCAATCATTCCTTCATCATCTAAATGAAATGATGTCACCGAGGCCAGAGTACAGATTCGTTTTCTTGGATCATGCAGTAACCGACGTCCCTCAACGGCAGAGCGTAAAATCCAAATTGGAAGTTGATGTGAAACAACAAGTGCATCTCTTCCATTTGCCGCATCACGTGCTTGAAATACCGCCGCCAACATTCTAGAAATCTGTTCGCTATATGGTTCGCCCCAAGATGGTTTTGCTGGATTACGCAGGTGCCACCAAGATGCTGGATGTCGCAATACGCCACTACCTAATTCAAATTTCTTACCTTCGAAAATATTGGCCGCTTCTATTAATTTTTCATCCGTAGTAACTGCAAGCTTATGAGCCGCTGATATTGGTGCCGCAGTTTCTTGTGCACGTTGCAATGGTGAAGCATGAATTGCGCCAAGATCTAAATCTTTTGACCAATCAGCAACGACCTTGGCCATCTCTTGACCTCTGGCAGATAGCCGCCATCCCGGTTGGCGACCATAAAGAATCTTTTCTGGATTCTCTACTTCACCATGGCGTAGCACGTGAACTGCTCTAGTCATGGGCCAAGCATAACTTGAAGAGAAGTCTTCGGATTAGTTGGAACGCTATGGTTGAGCCATGGCAAATAGTGGCAAGTGCGTTGCCTTCTTCGATGTAGATAACACAATCATTCGTGGTTCGACCATCTTCTTTCTTGGTCGCGGGATGTATCAGCGAGGTTTCTTCAGCAAGCGAGATATCTCAGCATTTGTTCTAGCAAATCTAAGGTACCGCTTAACCGGGACTGAAAAACCAGAAGAGATTCAAAAATTCCAGAATGCCGCAACTGATTTTATCGGTGGCCATAACGTGAAAGAGATTGAAGCGATTGGATCTGAAATTTACGATGAATATGTTTCGCCCTCACTTTGGCAGGGCACAATCGATATCGCTAATGAGCACCTTAATAATGGGTTAGAGGTCTGGCTGGTAACTGCTGCACCTCAAGACATGGCCGTTCTAATTGCAAATCGTTTAGGTTTCACTGGCGCTTTAGGAACAAAGGCTGAGATCAAAGATGGAATTTATACTGGAAAAATGAATGGCCTCTTACTGCATGGAAATCAGAAAGCGGTTGCAATAAAAGAGTTGGCGACTTTTGAAGGAATTGATTTAGAAAACTCTTACGCATATTCCGATAGCCATAATGATTTTCCACTTCTAACAGCGGTTGGAAATCCAGCTGCAATTAATCCAGATACTTTGCTTCAGATTCGTGCAATTCGTGAAGGTTGGCCAATTCATGATTTCCGAAGAGGACGTGCGCTTAAAGCTGCATTTGGTCCAGTACTTGCCAGATTTGCAGCGCTACTCACTTATTTATCGCCTAGAAGACAGCGGTCGAAGTAACTTCTAAAACTCGGTAAAGTAAGCCAGTTATGTCTGTTAATTCTTTTGCCGATGAATTGCGTGCTCGCAGCGATAATGCGATCGCAGCGCTTTTTGAAGTGCGTCCAGACTTGTTATCACCGGTACCTACAGATTTATCAGCGCTTTCAGCAAGAGCAAACTCCACACCAAGTTTGATGCGAGCCCTCGAATCATTAAATAAATTCCAATTAGAAGTTTTAACAGCTGCCTGCATATTAAATGAGCCCTTCTCGAAGGCCGAGCTACTATCAATTACAACGCCGGATGCTGGCGATGAACTATTGCGTCTCTGGGCAGCCGCTCTTGTATATAAAGATGGGAGTAAATTTAGATTGCCCGGAAATCTTCGCCATCTAATTGGTGATGAACCTGCAGGTCTTGGTCCGCAATCTCAGAAGAAGATAGATTTTAAATTACTGAAAGATATGCCTGCAGATAGCGCCGCAGTTCTAGAACGTCTTACTTGGGGCCCGCCACGCGGCCAAGTTGGAAATATTAAAGCACCCGGAAAAGCTATTGGCTGGTTATTGGAAAATCACTATTTAATGGCTATGGATTCCCGAACCGTAGTTTTACCTCGAGAAGTTGGAATGCATCTTCGGGGCGGAAAAGTACTCAAAGAGTTCACGCCATTTGCAAATAAATTTGTTGGAACTAAACGCAAGCAGGGCGATGTTGATCGCGCAGCTATCGCAAATATTTCAAACTTTCTTCGTTGGTGTGAAGAGCTTGCGCATAACTGGTCAGATGAGCCTCCCATCGCGCTTCGATCTGGTGGCGTTGGAATTCGTGACTTAAAACGGAGCGCATATCACTTAGGAATTGATGAGAATACCTTGGCCTTTGTCGCAGAGATCCTCTATCTCGGTGGCCTAATTGTTGTTGATACAGATGACCAAATTCTTCCTACCAACTCCTTTGATATCTGGATGTCTAAATCATTGGAAGAACGATGGGGATCACTTGTTTCACTGTGGTTTGAAACTTCGAGAGTAAGTGGATTAGTTGGGAAATCTGGTGAGAAAAACATTGCGGCACTTGGCCCAGAGCTAGACCGAGCTGGTATCGCATCGATGCGAAAAGTTACACTTAATATTTTGGCCCAGAACTTAGAAGAAGATCCAGACATTAAGAATCTGCAAGAAATAATTGCTTGGCAGATGCCACAGCGATTTAACGCTGAATATATTGAATGGACTCTTCGAGAGGCTGAATGGCTTGGATTAACTGGCCAAGGCGCCTTATCGGCATTTGGAATAGCGCTCCTAGCTGGTGACGAAAACCTTGGTGTTGAGAATGCACTTCCAAAACCGGTTGACCATATTTTAATTCAAGCCGATAACAGTGCAATTGCTCCTGGCCCACTTACAGTTGAACTTTCCAACATGATCGGAACTATCGCCGACATCGAGAGTCGTGGCGGAGCATCAGTTTATAGATTTAGTGAAAGTTCAATTAGACGAGGTTTAGATCATGGTCAAACTGGCGAACAGATAAAAGATTTCCTGAAGAAAACTTCTAAAACACCAGTTCCGCAACCACTTGAATATTTGATCAATGATGTTGCAAAGCGGCATGGGCGACTGCGAGTTGGTACAGCAACTTCATATATTCGTTGCGAAGATGAAGGTTTAGTAACTCAAATTCTTCATGATAAAAAACTTGAATCTTTGTTATTTAGAAAACTGGCTCCACAAGTTTTAGTCTGTGATTTTGAAGCAGGTGATGTCATCGCAACATTACGTGAAGCTAGTTATTTACCAGCAGGTGAAAATGCCAATGGAATTTTGGTTTCTGCCCCAGCCATACGACGAGCAAAATCTCGACCGCGTCCGCCAAGAGTTATAAGTGACGTTCAAGCACCTAATGAGATTGTTATTAAAGCTGCAGTACGAACTCTGCGCACTGGTGAAAAAGCTAGTTCACATAAGCCTCGCGAAGTTCCACGAACTACAGCGAATGAAACTTTAGATTTGCTTCACCAATATATTGAGGAGCAAGCAAGCCTCACGATTGGATATGCAGATACAAATGGTGGGGTTTCGAATCGACTCATCGACCCAATTTCGATTTCACTTGGCACCTTAATTGCTCGAGATCACGCCACCGGCGAGATGGCTAGCTTTAGGATTCCGAGAATCACCGGCGTCAGTCCGGCAAAGTAAGGCAGACTTAGACCATGGGACTAATTGAGGATCTTCAAAAACTTGTTGAATTTGAATCACCAAGTGAAGATCTTTCAGCCTGCCGCGGAGTTGTTGATCTTGCAGTTTCAATTGCAAATGCAAAATTAACTCCAGAGGCCAAAGTTATTGAAGAAAATGGCCGCCCTGTTTTCTGGTGGGGCAGTTCAAGTCCTGAAGTTTTAATTCTCGCCCATTTAGATACCGTCTGGCCGAAAGGCTCATTCCTTCCAACTTGGAGCGTCGCTGGCGATATTGCAAAGGGTCCAGGAGTTTTTGATATGAAAGCTGGATTTCTTCAAGCAATTTATGCGGTTTCCGAGATTTCAGATGCACATTCAAAGGTTGCGATAGTTGCTACTACAGATGAAGAAGTCGGAAGTCAGAGTTCACGTGCGCTAATTGAACGTTTAGCAAAATCTGCAAAGGCTGTTCTAGTTTTAGAAGCTTCGCTAAACGGAAAAGTTAAAACTGGTCGCAAGGGAACAGCTATGTATCAAATTGCGCTACATGGTCGGGCATCGCATGCCGGTTTAGAACCTGAAAAAGGTGTTAATGCTACGACTTTGATCTCTGAAATAGTTTTAGAAGTAGCAAAACTTGCTAACCCAGAATTCGGAACTACCGTTGTTCCAACCGTAATGCGGTCGGGAACAACCACGAATACCGTGCCTGCACTTGCAACTTTAGATATTGATATCAGATCATTTTCGGCTAGCGAATTAACTCGCATTGATACCGCCATCAAAAATTTAACTTCCTCAGACTCACAGGCAAAATTAGAAGTAACTGGCGGAATTAATCGCCCACCACTAGAGCCAAGTTCGACGGTGGAACTTTATGAAATTTTAGAGAAAGTCGCGAAAGAAATTGGACTCTCTCCTATTGGCCATGCTTCAGTTGGCGGCGCAAGTGATGGAAATTTTGCAGCTGCAGCAGGCGCCCGAGTACTAGATGGACTTGGCGCTGTTGGAGATGGCGCACATGCACCACATGAACAAATTTTGCTCTCATCAATCCCGGCGCGAGTAACTCTTCTAACTGCATTTATTAAGGAACTCATTCGTGACTGATGGCCCGTTAATTGTTCAAAGCGATAAGACACTTCTTTTAGATATTGATCATCCATTAAGCGATGAATGCCGCAGAGCTATCGCTTCGTTTGCTGAACTTGAAAAATCCCCTGAACATATTCATACCTATCGGCTAACACCACTTGGACTTTGGAATGCCCGCGCTGCCGGCCATGATGCAGAACAGGTCGTAGATATTCTTCTGAAGTACTCAAGATTCGCGGTGCCTCATGCACTTTTAGTTGACGTTGCTGAAACTATGTCGCGTTATGGTCGACTTCGACTTGAAGCCCATCCGGTTCATGGCCTGGTACTCGTCTCACATGATCCTGCTGTTTTAAAAGAAGTCACTCGTGGAAAAAAAGTTGCGCCAATGTTGGGTCTGCAATTAGATGATGAAACTATTGTTGTACATCCTGGACAACGTGGCTTCTTAAAGCAAGCGCTCTTAAAACTTGGTTGGCCTGCTGAAGATTTTGCTGGTTACGTTGATGGCGAGCACCATGAAATTGATTTAGTTCAAGATGGTTGGAAGATTAGAAAGTATCAAGAACTCGCAGCTGAAGGGTTCTGGCATGGTGGATCAGGAGTTGTGGTTCTACCTTGTGGTGCAGGCAAAACTATTGTTGGCGCAGCCGCAATGGCGCATGCAAAAGCTACAACTTTAATTCTTGTAACCAACACCATCGCTGCAAGACAATGGCGCGATGAATTATTGAAGCGAACAACGCTAAATGAAGATGAAATTGGTGAATACTCTGGATCAAAGAAAGAGATTCGCCCGGTAACAATTGCGACCTATCAGGTTATGACAACTCGCAAACAGGGAATTTATGCCCACCTTGATCTCTTCGATGCAATTGACTGGGGCCTAATTATTTATGATGAGGTGCACTTACTGCCTGCGCCAATCTTTAGATTTACTGCTGACATTCAATCTCGCAGAAGACTTGGTCTAACCGCCACTCTTGTCCGTGAAGACGGCATGGAGGGCGAGGTCTTCTCACTAATTGGGCCAAAGCGTTTCGATGTTCCATGGCGTGAAATTGAAGCCCAGGGCTATATCGCTCCTGCAGATTGCATTGAAGTTCGAGTAAATCTCACCGAAGCTGAGCGCTTAAATTATGCAACGGCTGAACCTGAAGATAGATATCGCTTCTGTTCGACTACAGCTACCAAACGAAAAGTTGCAATTGCCTTAGCGAAGCAACATAGTGAAGAGCAGGTGTTAATAATTGGGCAATACATTGATCAATTAGATGCTTTAAGCGAAGAGTTGGGCGTTCCCCTAATTAAAGGTGACACTCCAATCAAAGAACGTGAGCGGTTATTTGCGTTATATCGAACTGGCGAAATTAAGTGCCTTGTTGTTTCAAAGGTTGCTAACTTCTCAATTGACTTACCTGACGCAACTATCGCTATTCAAGTATCTGGAACATTTGGCTCACGCCAAGAAGAGGCACAAAGACTTGGGCGAATTCTGCGACCAAAATCTGATGGCCGCACCGCAAGGTTCTATTCAATTGTTGCTCGAGATACCGTGGATCAGGACTTCGCGCAGAATCGTCAAAGATTCTTGGCTGAACAAGGTTATGCCTATGGGATTATCGATGCTGAAGATATTTTGAGTGCTAATCCAGATTAGAGTTTAGATATCGCACTTCTAAATCTTTCGGGATCTACCCGAAAAAAATCATGAGGTTCATTGTTTATCAGAATAACTGGAACGCTTTCTCCATATTTTTCTTCTAGTTCAGGTTTGCCATCAATCAATTGTTTATCTATTTTAAAATCGAATTCGCCCTGAAAAGATTCTAAAGTTTCAAGTGCAACATCACAGAGATGGCAATTGCTCCTGGAGTAAATTCGTACTTCAATCATTTAATAATCCTAGCTTTCTAACGCTCTTTAGAGCATATTGCTAGGCTTTTTTAAGCGCATTGAGAGTTAGCGGGTGGTGTCATACCTGCCAGACTGCTAGCGTTTTACCCATGCGTGCCAAATATTTACTACTAGTAGCAGCGCTCTTTGGCAGCGTATTAGCAGCACCAGCATCTGCTCTCCCATCTGAAGTTAAATCCATCGATGCGCCTTGGGTATATTTCTACGCTGATAAATCTGCAGCACCATCTGTAACTAAGAGTTCAACTCCTAGAACTTTCGCTGTAGATAAAGCTTTAACTAAGAGTTCATTCAAGGTTGATTTCACAAATACGCCAGATATTTACCGACCAGCAATTAACGCTGCTGTAGATGTCTGGGCACAAAACTTCACTTCCCAGGTTCCAGTTAAAGTTCAAGTTTTATGGGAACGCCAGGCATCTAGTGCAACACTTGCAGCTGCTTCGCCAGGAAAATTCCATTCTAATTTTAGAAATATTCCCGATAAAGATCTCTGGTATGCCTCAGCGCTAGCGGATTCACTTTCTGGTGAGGATATTGAACCAACTATTCCTGAAGTAACAATTCGCATTAATTCTACAAATGGGCCGATGTTGTATTTAGGCACTGATGGCAAGTGTCCTAGTTCGAAATATGATTTGGTTTCGATGATCTTGCATGAAATGGCGCACGGTCTTGGCTTTCTATCTAATGCAGATTACGACAATTTATTTGGTTATGGGAGCATTCAACAACCAACTCCATATGATGCTTATGCCCAACTTGCCGATGGTCGGCGATTAATGGATCTAGATTCTCCTTCCCTCGTTTTAGGTAGCGCACTCACTGAACCTTTAGTCTGGTCTGGCGCAAATGGCATCCGGGCAAACAATGGAATTAAACCGGCGCTCTACACGCCAAAGTCTTATGAAGGTGGCTCTTCAGTAAGCCATTTAGATGAAACGACTTTTGCAAATAGTGAACGCGATGCGGTGATGACACCAAATTTAAAGACAGGTGAAGTTTTCCATAATCCTGGTCCACTCTTAATTGCAATGTTTGAAGATTTGATGTCAAAGCCACCGGCTGGCCTGCCTTTTGGTATTCCAGGTGCCCCAAGAAATGTGAAGGCGCTAGTCGGAGATAAGTCTGCAATAGTGGTCTTTGATCCTCCTATTAATCAACGTACCGCCCAAGTAACTTCTTACGTAGTAAAAGTGAACCAGAGTGGTGTTGAAAAGACTTTTACAACCAGTCCGGCGCTGATTACCGGTTTAACAAATGGCACTGCATATTCATTCACCATCACAGCAAAGAATGCAATTGGCACATCTGCAATCGCGACAACAAATGGTGTAATTCCCCAAACTTCCTGGAAGAAATCGGTAATCGATGCAAGTGCTGATGGTAAATATCTAGCCACAAGCACATATGACGGAAAGACGATTATCGCCTACACAGATTCCGAGCGAGGTCTACTAAAGCTTGCTACCTGGAGCGGTAAAAAATGGGTTATCCAAACCGTAGATGGAAATTCAACTAGCGGCGGTCGCACTAGAAATAATGTTGCAAGCGCGATCTCTCTTTGCACTACTTCGATTGGCAAGACTAAGTATTTAAATCTCTACTATGGCGACTTAACAACTAAGGATTTACGTAGGGCTTCTTTCAATGGAAAAAAATGGAGCTTTGAAGTTATTGATGGAAATGGCCCAACAATCCAGAACTACAAAGAGGTTGATCGCGTCCGCACCGCAAGCGATGTGAGTGTAACTAGCGCCTGCGCTATTACTTCTGCAGGGGAACAAGTTTTCTATCGTGACGAAAGCCAAGGAATCTTGCTCGGCGCAGTTAGGGATGGAAAATCTTGGCGTTATGAAATTGTCGATGGTGATAATTTGTTAAATGGTCGCACAATGGGAGATGTTGCATTTCATCTATCCTCAAAGGTGATTGGCAATAAAATCTATTTAGCTTATGACTCTGTTCTATCGGTTAGTAATTCAGATAAGAGCGCACTTCGCGGAGATGTCAGAATAGCCACTCGAGAGAGTGCTTTTCCGGAAGATTGGAAATACCAAACATTGGCTGCAAGTGGTGGCGCCACAATTGTTGCCGGCTATGACGTAGCTTTGAATTTAATCTCTAAAGTACTTCATGCAACTTGGTTAGGTGCATCTGGCATCTCACTTCCAAAGCCAGACCAGATTCAATGGAGCAAAGTTGATGTGGAAGTAACGCCAAATTCCGCGAAAAGTGAGAATTTCGGTTCCCCTAGCTCCCCTGTAGCCGTTGATGATTCTGGGTTAATTTTTGGTTGCCAATCTCGCCTCTGTTATTTCAACAAGGTTGATCAGACTATAAAACTAATTACAACTTCAAATATTGAAGAATCTAAATCAACTAGTTGGATAACTATTAATAAGATTAAATATGCACTTGTCGCAAGTGAAGGAAAACTCTCGCTCTTTAAAAAGGTATAGCTCAAGCCATATTTTTCAAAATATGAAGCTCAAGTTCTCCCTTTACATCTACAAGAACAGCGGCACCAAATTCTGGTTGCCATAATATTTTATTGACTTTACCAACAAATGAATTAGCGGCTAGCGCCTTCCCTTTCTTTGTATATTTCACAATTACTGGTGTTGGTGTTTTTGCTCGCCAGCTTGGAATATCAATAATGGTTGTTTTAGATATGAAGCTCTTTAAATTATTTGGCCCCGCTTTAATCGTTGTAATAGCTGGCGCTTTCTTTACAACTGGTTTGATTTTTAGAAAATTTGTGAAATTACCATCAAGGTCTAAATCAATTTGGAAGTTTTCAGAGACTGAATCCTTTGCCAGGTTTCCAATAACTCGAAACCCAGATGCATTTACAATAACTTCCGTAGGAATAATTACGGCATCAGAGTCATAGAAATAAGTGGCACTTAATTCACCTGTTGGACTCATTTTCCAAGCAACAAGTCTGGTAATTGAATTCTTTGGTGAATTTACTGGCTCCACCGAAACGCCATCTAGATTAATTACAAGTGGATCTAGGCTCTCTGTTACTGCGGTCTCACTTGGTTTTGAAGTCGATCCTAAAACCCAGAAGTTCCCAGTTTTATCACGAGTAACAGCTGTTGCAATATCGTCGTCAGTGGTTCCGAGTCGTAGATCCCAGATCTTTATCTTTGAATTATTGAAAAGTGAGATAAATCCATCGCTGCCACCAAGGGGGGCGGCTGATACTAAATTTGCCAAGCCGCTTTCAACAGTGCCAACAACTGCGACTGATGTTGGGCTAAGAGAGATATCAAAGATTTGATCACCAGATCCAACTGGTGAAATAGCAGTAATAGCGGGCTTAGAAGCAGTTACTTTTACTGCGGCACTTGCAGAAGGAGTTATGAAAGAAAATACTACTAGCGCGGCTAGAAATCTAAATTTCACGCTAATTCCTGGGACCGATCCCGAGCTGCTGTCATTGCCTTATTAACTATTTCGCCTAAATTAGAATCTGAAAATACTTTTAGCGCAGCCGCAGTTGTTCCGTTAGGACTTGTTACATTTTCACGCAAAGTTGTCGGGCTTTTTCCGCTCTGTTCAAGCATTGCAGCCGAGCCCACGATGGTTTGTATCGCAAGCGTTGTTGCCTCTTCATTCGATAGACCAAGTGATATTCCTGATTTAACCATCTCTTCTACGAAGGCAAAGAAGTAAGCTGGTCCAGAACCGCTAACTGCAGTCACGGCATCTTGAAGTTTTTCATCTACTGAAATAACTTTTCCGCAGGTAGCAAGAAAATCACTTACAAATTTACTTTGTTCATTTGTTACATTTGCACCAAGCGACATTGCAGCCATCCCTAAGCCAATTAATGTTGCGGTGTTTGGCATTACTCGAATTACAGAAACATCTGAAGCTACACACTCGCTAATGAATTTAGTGGTTTTACCGGCGGCGAATGAAACAAGTAGCGCACCCTTCTTCAAATCACCAGCTATCGAAGCGAGTAACTCGCCTAAATCCTGTGGTTTTACTACTAAAAGAATCACATCACTCTGACTCACAAGATCTTTCAATTCGACAGCTCGGGCGCCATATTTTGTTGAAATCTCCCGAGCGCGATCAACTCGCTTCTCTGAGAAAACTATCTGGCCCTTAGGAAATCTTGCTGATACAAGTCCAGAGATAAGTGCTTCACCCATAACCCCAACACCAATTAAACCAACTTGGTATTTACTGGTTGAGAAAGATGATTGCATCGACATAAGAGAAGCCTACCTAAAGTGGTCTTGACCGATGTGCTTATTTAACGATTAAGCCCTAGGCTCTGCAACTATGCCTGAGGTTAAACCGAATTTCGCTCGCGACTGGGTCGAGTTTATAGATCCCGCGAAGCCGGAAGAGCTTTACAAATGTGACCTAACTTGGCTTACTTCTTATTGGACATGCATTTATGGCAATGGCTGCTGTGGCGTTGATGCAGATAAACCAGATGCTGGTTGTTGTTCTGATGGTGCTTACTACTCAGATGACGCTGATGAAAAGCGCACATTAGAAGTTGCAAAGCGTTTAACAAAAGATATGTGGCAATATTTTGATGAAGCACAGCCTAAGAAAGCTAAGGGCAAGATGCAGATTTCTGAAGTTGGTTTAGATAAAGATCGTAAGACCCGAAAAATTGATGACTCTTGCGTCTTCTTAAACCGCAAAGGTTATAGCGCTCCAGGCTTTACTGGAAGTTTTGGTTGCGTGCTTCACCACTTGGCAGAAAAAGAGGGTGTCCACTTTGTTGAAACAAAACCTGATGTCTGTTGGCAACTTCCAATTCGTAGAAGTTTCGAACAGCGTGAATTTGGTGAACAAGAAGTTACGGTAAATGTCATAGGTGAATACGAACGCCTTGCATGGGGCGATGGCGGTGCTGACTTTGATTGGTATTGCACTAGCAATACTGAAGCTCATGTTGGAGGCGAACCGGTTTATCTCTCAAATAAAATTGAGTTAATTGCCCTAATGGGAGAACCGGCTTACGAAGTTCTAAAACTTCACTGCGATAATCGAATTGAAGCCATTGCTGCTGCGCGTAAAGAGCAGAAAAAACGTGAACTGCCACTATTTGTTATACACCCAGCCACGATTGCCGCTGGTAAGTAATTTAAGCCAAAGCGTTTTGATCTATTTTAGAAGTTACGATCATATGTGGAACTGTTAGCGCCCAGACAACAACTAGCAAATACCATAAATAGCTGGCATCTAAGTTTGAATCAACAATTGCAATGATTAAAGCAACTGCGATTGTTCCAAATAGTGCGGGAAGGCCTGGAATAACGGCATTTAGAAATGATTTTCTTGGATTATTCTCTCCGGCCGCTGTAATTGATTTGGGAAGCAGCAGCGTCAATCTTGCCGTATGGCGCATTGCATGCCAACAGCCAAAATAGACTGCAAAAGCAACAAGTGGTGGCGCAACAATTGCTAATCCAGCTAAGAAAACCAAATCAATAAACTCTCGGGGACGATTATCTTTTACTAACAAAATTAGAGTCAGAACAAAGAAGAATCCAACTAGGAATTTAATTTGAGGCTCGATATCTGAAGCCCAACTAATTAAAACAGGATTTATTTCGGCAAGAGCGCTCTTCGTGGAGCCCTTTAAAAGTGGGATAAAGACTGGAATTATTCCCGAAGATATCGCAAACATATTTTGAACTTTTGGTCGCATTCGTGGCCGATTTTCAATCCGATCCTTTTCAGCAATAAATGCAGCATCTCCAAAGCCAAAATGCAAAGCACTCATAGCCAAGACCAGTTGAAAGCCCAACTTATTCCAATGCAGAATTGCAAGAACTGAAAATACGGCAATTGCGATGTATCCGATAATTAAAAGAGCTAGACGTGGCTTACTTGTTTGCGGAAGTGCCACCAAGTGATCAACGGCGCCATGTGGAATTCCAATTGCTAAAGCAAAAATCGCCAGGCCAACCTGCCAGCCCAAACTTTCGCTACCAATTGTGAAGTAGAGAACTCCCGAGAACAGGATTGCGAACGCTGCTGCAAGGGTTGAGAAGTTACGTACCGATGCAAAAACTGCGCTAGCTCCATTCACGGGACTAGTATATGAACCAACTTAAGCGCTAACAGGAGAACGCCAGTGTTGAAATTTGGATATCTTGCAATGCTCCTCTTTACAGTTGTTGGTTCTTTCTGGCTTGAGATAATTCTTAAAATTGGTGTTCTACGCCGAATCAAGCGTGCGCTTCTCAGCATTATTCCCGTAGCCATTCCATTCATTATCTGGGATGCATACGCAGTTGCAAATGGTCATTGGAAGTTTGATCCCGAGCAAATACTTGGAATCTATGGCCCTTTTAGAATTCCGCTTGAAGAATTTCTCTTCTTCTTAATAGTTCCAATGGCTGCAATTATGACAATTGAAGGTGTTCGAACTGTGAAGAAGCATTGGCCAGTCGGAGATGAGAAGCGATGATCTATACCGATATCGCATTAGCTGGTGTTATTGCGGCAGTTTTCTTTGATTTATATGGCGTTAAAACTGCGCTACTCACAAAATCTGTCTTCTGGACTTCTTACGCAATTATTTTGCCATTCCAGCTAATAACAAATTGGTGGCTAACATCTAGAAATATTGTTATGTATAACCCTGATGCCATTATTGGTCGCAGATTATGCGGAGCCCCGATTGAAGATTTACTCTTTGGTTTTGCGCTGGTCTTATCTGTAATGAGCCTCTGGGTTTACTGGGGTCGCAAAGGTTATGGCCCAAAAAAGTAAGAAAGAACTAATTTAGAGCTGCATAAAGAATTGTTGCAATACCAATAATCATTGAAATATTTTTCGCAGTCTTAGTGCTCAATATTGCAGCGGTCTTTGGAATAAATGACAGAATCAAAATTACCGCACCTGGCGTAAGAATTATCAAACTATGGGTTACAACTCCTGGTTCTCCGGTCTGATATCGCAGATTCAATAAGCCCATTGCGACTAGTAAATAGCCACCCCATCGATAATTTGTCATAGTTAAGAATATCCCTTACTCGAAAAATTGTTGTAATAAAAATTTGGGGGCACCATTGCTGGCGCCCCCAAATTTACTGAATCTTTAGATCAGATTAGTGATCTTCCTTCATACCTTCTGCTGCAGACTTCAGACGAGCAATCTTGTAGATTGTTAATCCGAATACGCACTTAGCAAGTACGTCTGCGATTGTGTAACCAATCTGGCGATTAACGAATGCGCCTGGATCAGTCGCAGCAGTGTCGCTAAGAATTGGTAGCAAGTATGAAATTGGGTAAACGCCCCATGTTGCGATCAATAGAAGACGTAG
>CAEZZJ010000002.1_pt1 | contig 20269 bp, 22 predicted proteins | sample 7266371 | NCBI WGS metagenome assembly CAEZZJ01 (sample SAMEA6813957, study PRJEB35770) | freshwater metagenome | biome: Freshwater; feature: Freshwater reservoir; material: water | place: Czech Republic | collected 2016-08-15 | depth 30m m | reverse complement strand
CTAGGTACCGAACGTCACGAATCTCGCCGTATTGATAATCAATTACGTGGTCGATCTGGACGTCAAGGCGATCCTGGTGAGTCACGTTTCTACCTCTCACTTCAAGATGATTTGATGCGCCGATTTAACTCTGGAATTGTTGAAAGATTCCTCGGGGCAGCCGGCATTGATGAAGATGTCCCAATTGAATCCAAGATGGTTTCAAATGCGATTCGTTCAGCACAAACCCAAGTTGAATCTCTTAACTTCGAAATGCGTAAGAATGTTTTGAAGTATGACGATGTCATGAATCGCCAACGTGAAGTTGTTTATAGCGAACGGCGCGAAGTTCTAGAAGGCGCAGATATTCAAGAGCAAGTTAAGACATTTATTGTTGACACTATTTCGGCATATGTTGAGGCTGCAACAGGCGAAGGCTTTAGCGAAGATTGGGATCTCGAGACTCTCCACACCGCGCTCAAGGCACTTTATCCAATCTCATTTACAGTCGAAGATTTAGTTAATCAAGTGGGCGGTCGTTCAGGTCTAGACCAAGGATTCATTCTCGATCACGTTCTTGCAGATGTTGAAAAGGCATATGAAGAGCGCGAAGAAACTCTTACCCCAACAGTTACTCGTGAACTAGAGCGCAAGATTCTGCTTTCGGTTCTAGATCGCAAATGGCGCGAACACCTTTATGAAATGGATTATTTACAAGAGGGAATTGGGCTACGTGCTATGGCACAACGTGATCCGCTTGTTGAATATCAAAAAGAGGGTTACGACCTATTCGCAGCCATGATGGATGCAATTAAGGAAGAGCTTGTTGGTTATCTATTTAATGTTGAAGTAAATGTCGAAGAAGATTCTGGTGGAGTTGAAGCCAAGGGCTTGAGTCCTGCGATTAAGCCACAAAATGAACTTAGATATTCCGCAGCAGATGCTGAAGGTGGCGTTGTTGCAACTGGTGGAACCTCACGTAATGCGCCTTGTCCTTGTGGTTCTGGCCGCAAATATAAGCGTTGTCACGGCGCTGCTTAACTTTTAAATTAGATCAAAGTAGAACAAGTTCGGTGCAGAGCCACCGTTTATCTACACCTTCAAATCTAAGAATAAGTGAGCGTACTCGCTCGCCAATTCTTAGTGTCACAGTGGTCTCTGCCACTCCTTCAATTGGTTGACTAATGTAGATTTTTCTTATCTTCGGCGCAGCCGCCATGATTGCTGATTTAACTAAGAGCTGCTGATGGACTTGCCTATGGCACCACCTTGAAAGTTGATTTGCAGATCTTCTGCCGCCCCAAATTTCAACAATGCTCAAGGTGAATTTTGTTACCCACTCTTGAATTTCAGGCAGTTCGGATAATGGTGATGGTTTTGCTAAAAATTCTGGATCAGAGAAGTCTTCTACTCCACGACCAAAATACTCTGGAGTCGGAACCAGATAAAGCTTGGTTGGAACTTTCGGGGATTCAATTGGTGAAGGTTCTAGATAGAAAGCCAGCATTGGATGGGACCAAAGTGATTTATCAATTGGGGTTCTAGATGCAGGTGATTCGTAGTTACAAACGCGATATTTTGATTCTCTATTTTCCATTTCGGTACTTTTGCGCAGAACCAACTTGCAAACCTCATCCCAAAGGATGAATTTCCACCGTAATTTCTGTTATCACAAAGAGTGAGCCTGTGGATTTACTTCTCACTAATTTCTGCAATGTAGGTATTCATAGCCCATGAAAAACTTAAACATCTTAAAACTTAAAGAGATCGCCCTTAATAGAGCAACAGCGAGGACATACTTCGCAATTGGCTTGTTGGTGGTCTCCCTATTCGCAGCTCTGGCTATAACTGGAAAAGCTAATCAATCTGTAACAATTTGGGCCGCAAGTTCTGAAATAGCACCCGGAGATAAAATCGATAGCAGTAACACAAGAGCTGTAAAAGCACTTTTACCTGGCGCTATCAGCAAGTATTTATCTGCAAATAATCCAATTGAAAAAGGGATAGCAAGTAGGCGCATATCTACTGGGGAACTAATTCCATCAAGTGCAATTTCTCCAACCTTTAATGGTGAATCAACGCGGAGTGTGCCTCTACGAATCGCAAGAAATGATCTTCCAAATGATTTATTAGCGGGCCAAATAGTTGATATCTATTACTTGCCTCAGCAAAATTTGAACTCAGGCAAAACACTTTCTACTAAATTAATTAGCGAAGGCGTTCAGGTCGAAAGTATCGACCAGAAATCAAAAGATATGGGAGGCGAGATTGGCATAGTGTTAAAAATTCCAGAATTTGAAGTATTCAAATTGCTTGCAGCGCTAAATGATTCAAGAGTCGTGGTGGTGCGAAGTGCAATCTGAAATTCCTCAACTACAAGTTATAACTGCAATAAGTGATGCCGATTGTGAAGATTTTGTCTCTCAACTTCTCTTCAGCCAGGGATGGAGCATAATTTTCCGAGCAATTGACATGACTGGTCTGGCCGATTTCTTGACTGAAAGAACAGGTGCGCTGCGAACAGTTGTTATATATAAAAGTGATTTACCCGAATTTGATCAAGAAGTATTGAATCAATTCTTAACGCCAAAGGTTACGCAGATCTGCATCGATAATATTGAGACAAACTCACATAAATTAATGACTCACATTCGAGGGCAACTTAGGCTGCCACTCATAATCGAAAGTTCGAGCGTTGGTGAATCTGCTAATTTGGGCAAGGCGGGAAAACTATCTAATTCAAATAGTTCACTCGTTAGTCCCAAGGCGCCATGTGTAATCACGATTACTGGAACCGTTGGAGCTCCCGGACGAAGTTCTGTGGCGTTGAATATCGCAAACTATTTGGCCGAAAGTTCTACAGTCAATATTTATGATGCAGACAGTAGAGCCCCAGCTCTAGATTACTTACTAGGACGTGCTATCAAGAGCTGCGAAAATCTTTCATTGATAAATATTTCAACTCTGACTAAGTCAGCAGAGGCAGTAATTGCTGATGAGTCTCGAATTTCGGTGGTCGATCTAGGACCTTTACCACCTTTAGAAGAGGTTGTTAATGATCGCCGATGGCAGGCTGGATTTATAAATCGCACGCTTGAAGAGACGACCACACTTATTTATCTCTGTAAATCAAATGGATTAAGTCTGATCAGACTTGAGCAATTCATCTCACAATTTCCGGTCTTATTACGAAAATTGCCCATAATCTATATCTTGAATCAATCTCGAAGCACGCGTGAAGGTAGGGCGCTGGCTAATCGATTTACTAAAATCTGCAATGGTGAAATCTCCTTTATCTTGCCGGCTAATGAACAAATCAATACCAACTTGGCCGTTCCAGCTAAACGGGAGAGCGCTTTTGGTAAGACAATCGCAGAAATTGGTAGGATCGCACAGTTAGTTAAATAGCGAATCCATAAGGTTCACCTACGAGGAGGTTCAATGCTTAGCGTTGATGAATTAATCTCCTCACAATCTGCGCTTACAAATGAGGATCGCGCTCGGTTGATGGAACTCCTGGCGGAGTGGCAATTACTTTCAGATTTATCCTTTGCGGATTTAATTCTCTGGATTCCAAAGCGCAAGGATTATCAATCTTGGCCAGATGGTCATATTGCAATGGCACATATTCGTCCCACAACTGCGGCGACGGTTTTCGCACACGATGTAATCGGAAACGTTATTAATTGGGGGAGCAACCCACGAATTGATGGTGCGCTCTCTACCGGAGAGATTGATCGAGATTCAGATGCTGAAATGGTTGGCGAGATTCTCATTAAGGAAGAGACTGTTCCGGTTTACTTTGATGGCCGAGTAATCGCGGTTATTTCACGGCATAGAAACGCAGATTTAATGCGGTCACCATCGCGCCTTGAACTTAACTACCGCGAAATTGCACACAAGATTTATCAGATGGTGGCTGAAGGAACTTTTCCAATTCAAAATAGTTTTTATAGATCTGAATCGGCACCAAGAGTTGGCGACGGATTAATCCGACTAGATGCCAAAGGTTTAATTACCTATGCAAGTCCAAATGCAAGATCAGCATTTAATCGTGCTGGCTGGAGCGGTGAACTTGAAAGCCATCAACTGGGCGATGTAATTGAAAGCGTGAAACCAAAAGTAAGTATTCCAACCGATGAGTCTTGGCGCAGCATTATGAGTGGTAAGAATCTACGTCGCGAAGAATTTGAAAATGAGAGTGGAATCTTTGATTTATTGGTCATGCCTTTAGTGGCAGGCCTTGATCATATTGGTGCAATTGTTCTTCTTCACAACGTTACAGAATTGCGTAGAAGAGATCGGGCTTTAATTACTAAAGATGTAACCATCCGAGAGATCCACCATCGCGTTAAAAATAATCTGCAAACCGTTTCAGCTCTCCTCCGCCTGCAATCGCGCAGAGTGGAAGATATAAATGCCAAAACTGCTCTTGAAGAGGCGGTTCGACGTGTAGCTTCCATCGCAATTGTGCATGAGACGCTTTCAAATAGCTCGACCGAGTCCGTGGCATTTGATGAGGTTTATGATCGAATAGTCCATAACGCAATTGAGCTGAGCACGCACAAAATTAGCGTTGAGAAATCGGGAGCATTCGGCACATTCGATTCTCAAATTGCAACGCCTCTTGCTTTAGTAATAACTGAGTTAATTCACAATGCCTTAGAGCATGGGCTTGCAAATTCTGGTGAGAAATTACGAATAGAGATTGCAAGAACTTCGGCCAATTGCATCGTTAAAATAATTGACGATGGCATAGGTCTTCCAATCGATTTCAATTGGGACCAATCTTCAAACTTAGGGCTGCAGATTGTAAAGACGCTGACAGAGAATGAACTTAAAGGAAGTATTGAATTAGTGCGGGTAGGTAGCGAAACCCAAGCTGTTCTAAAGTTTTAAAATTAGAAGCTATTTTGATTCTCTAATTGGCGAGCGCGATTACGTGCGGCGCGACGTTTTAGAGCACGACGTTCATCCTCAGAAAGGCCACCCCAAACTCCGGCATCCTGTCCGCTCTCAAGGGCCCAAGCAAGGCATGGCTCTTTAACAATGCAACGATTACAAACTTTTTTAGCTTCTTCTATTTGAGCCAGGGCTGGACCAGTGTTGCCGACCGGGAAAAACAATTCCGGATCTTCATCGCGGCAAGCAGATTGATGGCGCCAATCCATGATTAGTGGGCTCCTTCTAAAGAATTATTCGTAAATCGGGGAAGTAAACGACAATAACGTTCATTTACACAAGATGTATTCTCCCGTGTAATTGCAGACATAACAAGGACATTTGCTAATTGATTTTGTGATTTGTGCCCCCGGCGGGAATCGAACCTGCGCTCCCGCCTCCGGAGGGCGGTGCTCTATCCACTGAGCTACGGGGGCCAGTGATCATTTGTGATTTGCCTGGTAATTGTAGCGATTTAACTCAATCTTCAAATAATCTGAAATGATTGCGCCATGAATGAAGCTTATTTCGCAACTGGATGCTTCTGGGGCGCAGAGCGAAGATTCTGGCAATTGTCGGGAGTCCTTGAAACTAGCGTGGGATATATGGGTGGAATTCGAGAAAATCCAAATTATGAGCAGGTCTGTACTGGTGTCACAAACCATGCAGAAATTGTCTACATTAAATTTGATCCTAAAATAATTACTTATCGCAGATTACTTGAAGAGTTTTGGGTGATGCATGATCCAACTTCGCTAAATCAGCAAGGTGGCGATATCGGGACCCAATATCGGAGCGCGATTTTTACTACTTCTGAAGAACAATTAAAAGAGGCGCTCGCAACCAGAGATATTTATCAGAATCTTCTAAACAAAGAGGGCATCGGCAAAATTGTCACTCAGATAGAAAGCGCGCAACCTCATACATATTGGTTAGCCGAGGAGTATCACCAGAAATATCTGGCTAAGAATCCAAATGGATATGACTGCCATTCAAGCACCGGAGTGCTATTTACGTCATAGTTTTGCCGTTTTAGGTGTCTAATTTGAAAAATTAATGTATTTTACGAGCCATGAGCGCACAAGTTTGGGAAATTACTCTCGCAGTCCTTTTATTAGTCCTAGCCTTTGACTTTGCATTGGCTTACAAGCAACGAAATGTTGAAACATCACTTGCAACCGCTGTTAGTTGGACCTTGTTCTATGTCGCTGCTGCAGTTGTTTTTGGAATCTCACTTGGCCAGTGGGCCGATTCTCAGGCACAGAATGAATTTTTCGCAGGATGGCTAACCGAGTATTCACTCTCATTCGATAATTTATTTGTCTTTGTTCTAATCTTGGCACGACTCAAGGTTGCTAAAGAGAAAGAGCAGCTAATTCTCTTAATTGGCATTGCAATGGCTTTGATCATGCGCGGTGGCTTTATTGCACTTGGTTCAGTAATCGTAAGTAAATTCTCTTGGGTCTTCTTCTTCTTTGGCGCATTCCTAATTTATACCGCCTATACCTTGATTAAAGAGAGCGATGAAGAGGAGTGGGAAGAGGGAAAAGTCATCTCATTCCTGCGGGAAAAAGGGGCATCAACATTCACCCTTGCACTTGTAGCGATTGCAATGACAGATGTGCTCTTTGCCTTTGACTCAATTCCGGCAATCTTTGGCTTAACAAAAGATCCTTACATAATTGTAACTGCGAATATTTTTGCACTTATGGGGCTACGCCAGCTTTACTTCCTTATCGGCGGGCTAATGAAGAAACTTCATTATCTAACTCACGGTCTCTCAGTTATCTTGGCCTTTATTGGCGTAAAACTTCTTCTAGAAGCTATGCATTCACAAGGCTGGCATCACATTGGGCCGCTCGAGCTGCCACATGTTTCACTTCAATTTAGCTTAGGAACAATTATTACAACGTTGGCCCTAACATCGGTCTTTAGCTTGTATAAAACCCGAGATAAAAAAAGTAACTAGAGTAAGCAAATGACAAAGCTCTCAGCTTTATCGTTGGCACAGCTGCAGAAGCGTAAAAGCGCAAAGTGGCGGGAATTTTCAACAGATATCTTGCCGCTACCTGTAGCCGAAATGGATTTTGAAATCGCAAAACCAATTCGCGATGTTCTTGGCGAGATGATTAAGGGTTCGGATACCGGTTATCTAGGACCAATTCCAGAACTAGGGATAAATTTAGCTAAGTTTGCAAAGGCCAGATGGGGTTGGGAGATAGATCCCGAGCAAGTATTCACCGCAACCGATGTCGGCGTTGGCATGGTCGAAATGGGTAGAACAGTTGTAAATCCCGGCGATTTGATAATGATTAACTCACCGGTTTATCACAATATGAATAATTGGATTGCCGAATTAAAATGTAAATCCTTCGATGCGCCACTCACAAAGAATGGTCTGCACTACACATTGGATTTAGCTGCGGTAGAGCGCGGTTATGCCGCAGGAGTGAAGGCGCATTTCTTGTGCAGCCCACATAATCCAGTAGGTACAGTCTTCTCTAAAGACGAGTTAGCTGCGATGGCAGAGCTTGCTAAGAAGTATGGCGTAACTATTTTCAGCGATGAAATCCATGCTCCTCTTACATATAACGCTTCCGAGTTTGTGCCATTTTTGGCAGTTAGTGAAACTGCACGTGAAGTTGGAATTTGTGTCACCGCTGCGAGTAAGAGTTGGAATTTAGCCGGGCTCAAATGCGCAACCATTGTTACGGCACATCCAAAACAATTTGAACGTGCAAAATCGATGCCGATGGCCGTTCACTATCGAGCTTCACTCTTTGGTGCAATCGCATCAGCAACTGCTTATGAATGTGCGGACTGGCTAGATAGTGCACTTGAAACCATGGATAGCAACCGTAAATTTCTAGCGAAGTTATTGAGCGAAAAGTTGCCAACAGTTGGATATCGAATCCCTGATTGCTCCTACCTAGCTTGGCTCGATCTTTCAGCGCTAAATCTTGGTGAAAATCCCGCTGAAGTTTTACTTGCATCTGGAAAGGTTGCGCTGAATTCAGGAATTACTTTTGGGCCTGAATCTGGACAATTTGTTCGCCTAAATTTTGCAACCAGTGAAGAGATAATCGAAGAAGCATTGAAAAGAATCGTTTCCTGTGTCAAATAACTTTGATGTTGTAATTATCGGGGGCGGCCATAATGCCCTTATTGCCTCCTGTTATTTAGCGAAAGCCGGATTGAGTGTTGCAATTCTTGAAAAGAATGACTCTCTCGGCGGTGCAACTGTAAGCCAGAAAGTTTTCCCAGAGTATGAAGCCCGGTTATCTCGCTATTCATATTTAGTTTCACTGCTTCCAGATAAAATTGTTTCAGATCTTGGCCTTAAATTCGAAACTATCGAGCGATCAGTTTCCTCATTTACACCAGAAAACTTCGAAGATAAGAGTCTAGGACTTCTAATAACTAGAGGACTTGTGGGTCAAACCAAGAGCGATTTCAAGGCAATTACAAATAGCGATAGCGAACTTCAAGCTTGGGAAGCTTTCTATGCCGATGTTCAAAGACTTGCAGATGTAATTGCGCCGACAATGTTGAGTAAATTACCAACTCGCTCTGAGTTAAAGGCGAGAGTTAATCACAAGATTTGGGATGAAATCATTGAAGAACCTCTAGGTAAAGTTTTAGAGGCCAGATTCGATAATGACCTAGTCCGCGGCATTGTGCTAACAGATGGCCTGATCGGAACATTCTCAGATGCGACAGATTTAGTCGCCAATATCTGTTTTCTCTACCATTTAATTGGAAACGGAACCGGTGATTGGAAAGTTCCAAGAGGGGGAATGGGGGCGCTAGTTGCTGAATTAGTTGAACTATCGCAATCTCTGGGCGTTAAATTTGTATTAAACAGTGAGGTTACTAATATCGAAAATAGTAGTGGCATATTCACTACAAAGAATAAGAGTGAGAGTTTTACAAGTAAGTACTTACTTGCGAATCTGGCACCAGGAAAGCTTGCAAATATTATGGGAACCAAGCCACCGAAAACTCTTGATGGCAGCCAAGTCAAAGTAAACATGTTGCTGACCAAATTACCAAGGCTAAAGTGCGGAACCGATCCCAAGTTAGCCTTCGCCGGAACTTTCCATTTCGATGAGAGATACTCTGATTTCACCCGTGCTTTTAAGGAAGCGGCAGCAGGAAAAATTCCATCAAGAATTCCAGCTGAAATGTATTGCCACACTCTTTCTGATCTCTCGATTCTGGGTGAAGATTTAATTGAAAAGGGCTACCAAACACTTACCCTCTTTGGTATTCACACCCCAGCTTCATTATTTGAAGCAGATAATAAGGCGAGCAAAGCAATAATTTTGGAACGATTATTAGCGCAGTTGAACGAGTATCTTTTGGATCCAATAGAAAGTTGCTTAGCTAAGAATTCAGATGGCTCACTCTGTATCGAGATTAAGAGTCCACTCGATTTAGATGAGGAAATTGGCCTTCCACGTGGCAATATTTTCCACAAGGATCTTTCGATGCCATTTAGAGAAGATAACGATATGCCGAGTTGGGGCGTAGAAACGCAAATCCCAAATCTCTTTTTGTGCGGGGCGGGCGCAATAAGAGGCGGTGGAGTCAGCGGAATCCCAGGACACAATGCCGCGGCTGCAGTACTCGAAGCGCAGGGCAAGTAAGTCGTAAGGTAGATTTATCTCATGATCAAAGCCTTTCGCCGCCTAGTTGCAGCACTTACTTTTCTTGCAGTTATAGCTGCAGCGATTAAGGCCGCATTTGATTGGGTTGCTCAAAGTGGCGATGACGATCACGAAGTTTTCGCGGACGATGACCGCGAAACTGTTTAATTAAATGGATTACATAGCCGGAAGTTGCAATATCGGAAAAGGCGAAATTAGACGTCGTCAATTTGTTGCTCTAATTGGTTTAATTCTAATAATTTCAACAACTGTTGGATTGATAAATGTTGATGCTGATCGAAGCGCTCGTTTTGGAGTTTTCGTTCCAGCGCTGATTTTTTCAGTTGGCTTTATTCAATCTCGTCGGAAATTCTGCTTAGCATTTGGCTTAATGGGAACTTTTAACTTTGGTTCACTTGGAAAATTATCAAGAGTAGCTTCACCAGAGGATCGCAGGGCAGATCGAAAGACTGCAATTTCTATCTTGGTTCAGGCACTTTCTCTCGCGCTTACTATTACTTTAATTATTTACTTACTTCCGTTTTAATTTAGTAAAGAGGAAGTAAAGCGCGGTTCCAATCGCAATTCCCCAGATCAAATCAACAAATATGACGATTATTGCTGTAACTAATAAAATTAAAGAATCTAGCCGCGTAGTTCTTAGAATCTCTCGGATATTTGCCGGGCTTGCCATTCGATAAGACGTTCCAAGTAGAACTCCTGCTAGCGCAGATGTTGGTATATTTGAAATAATTGGTGAGAGCACCAAAACAACTGACAATAAGAAGATCGCATGAAATATTGCAGAAAGACGAGATTTAGCGCCCGATCTAATATTCACCCCGGTACGCGCAATTGCTCCGGTTGCGGGCATTCCACCAACTAGAGATGAGGCCATCGAAGCTAAACCTTGTCCAAATAACTCTCGATTTGGTTGATATCGCTCCTTCTCGTCATGAATGTGTGACATCTGATCTGCAACTCGCGCAGATAGGAGAGATTCAATTGCGGCCAATAATGCAATTGAAATAACCGCAGTTATTAACTCATAGATTCTTAGCCCAAATAGTGAAAAATTCTGAATATGAAAAATAGCTTTTGGCAGGTCGCCAACCGTTGGTACTGATATTCCAAAGCTATAAACCACAATAGAACTTAGAAGAATTGCCACAAAACTTGCAGGAATATGAAATTTAAATTTGTGTGCAATCTTCGGGTAGCTAAATTTTATTACGAGCGTTAATGCGACTATGAAAATTGCTGAATAATTTAGCCCGTTATCAATTGCGCCATTCAACGTTTTCCAAGCTGTAGCAACAGTTCGGCCACCATCAATAGATGGAGTTGCAAGCGCTGTTGGAATTTGCTGGAGTGCAATTACAACAGCAATTCCTAAAGTAAAACCCTCCATGACTGGCCAAGGAACTCTATTAATAATCGAACCAGCTCGAATTAGACCAAGAATTAAAGTGAGCAAACCTGCAAAGAAGCCCAGTGGAATAAGTGATTCCACACCGTATTTGCTAACAATTGGAACTAATACAACTGTCATTGCCCCTGTAGGCCCACTTACTTGAAAGTTAGAGCCACCAAATACTGCCGCCAATAGTCCAGCAAGTATTGCAGTGATTAATCCGGCACCAGCGCCAGCACCTGTCGTGATTCCAAATGCAAGGGCCAGTGGAAGGGCAACAATTCCTACAGTGATTCCAGCCAACAAATCTTTGCGCCAATAAGTGCGAGCACTTTTATAATCAGCAGGGCTCGGAATAAATTCTCGTATGCGGCTCATTTCACTTAAATCTTACTGCCAGAATAAAAGAATTGGTGTAACTTTAAGAGTGAAATACAACTTCATATCGGGGTTATCGATTTGAGTAGGAGATCTCATGGAAATCGTTATACATGCCAGAAATGCGAACTTGGCCGAAGATTTCAGAGAAATAGCAACCGAAAAACTTAAGTCACTCGATCGATTTAGCGTAAAAGTTGAGAGCATTAAAGTTGAGATTAAACATGAGGCAAACCCACGTTTTGGTAAGTCTTCCCACGAAGTGCACTTAACTACATCAGGTGCCGGGCCGTTTATGCGCGCTGAAGGTGCGGGATTTAATGATGTTGCAGCATTTGATAAGGCAGTTACCGCGCTAGAGCTTCAGATGCGTAAGATTCATGAGAAATCTAAAGACATTAACCATGAAAGTTTGAGGAAGCCAAAATAATACTGAACGGATTGATCGAAGCCTGGTGGATGTTCTTCCACACTTTCTGGGCTCTGGTAATTGGCTTCACACTTTCTGGGGCGGTTCAAGCATTTGTCTCACGAAAGGCTATGCGCGAACAATTAGGCGATGCCAGTTTTAAGAGCATCACCAAGGCCTCACTCTTTGGAATCATAAGTTCCTCATGTTCTTATTCAGCTAGTGCACTTGCAAAGAGCCTCTTCTCTAAAGGTGCAAATTTCACCGCATCAATGGTCTTCATGTTTGCTAGTACAAACTTAGTTATTGAACTCGGCTTAGTTCTTTGGATTTTAATGGGCTGGCAATTTGCCGTGGCAGAATTTATCGGCGGTGCAATAATGATTCTCCTTCTAAAGCTTTTGATCCCACGTTTGATTCCTGCAAAGTTAATTGCCCAGTCACAAGAGAGCTACGAGGCGTCACAGAGCTCTGGTTCTGGAAGAAAACCCTCTTGGCATGATGCTGCTGGTTACACAATTGGTGATTTTAAAATGCTTCGAGTTGAACTTGTAATTGGATTTGTAGTCGCCGGTCTGGCTGCAAAGTTAGTTCCTGCTTCGTTCTGGAGCGCGCTATTTCTCTCAGATCGCGGGTTAATTTCTAGTATTGAAAATGCGATTATTGGCCCAGTAATTGCCTTCATTAGTTTTGTCTGTTCCGTTGGAAATGTGCCGCTCGCTGCAGCGCTCTGGCATGGGGGTATAACTTTTGGTGGAACCATCTCATTTATATACGCAGATCTAGTCTCACTTCCCCTAGTTCTGATTTATCGCAAGTATTACGGCACCAAGTTGGCGATACGGTTGACCTTAGTTTTCTGGCTTGTAATGAGCATGAGCGGCTTTATTACTGAGGTAATTTTCAGCGCCCTTGGGCAGATTCCAACTTCAAACCACCTAATGTCACATTCAAATTCAATTGGCTGGAATTACACAACTATTCTAAATATCTTCGCGCTAATACTAATCATCTGGGTTTACTGGATGTATCGCACCCAAGTTACTAATGGCCAAGATCAGGAGTTCGCAAAGGATTGGGTCTGTGGCATGCAGGTTCGGATCTCAGATGCGCCAGCAAGCTATGAATTAAACGGGGAGAAGTTCTATTTCTGCATGCAGGGGTGCGCCGATTCATTCGCTGCTAACCCAGCCAAATTCAAGTTGAGTTAGTTGAATATTCAATTAATATAAGAGTATTGAGTACCTACTTTTATAGAGGAGAAATCAAGTGCCCGCAGTTACCGTTGCCGACATAACTATTCTGCCAAGAGTTATTGCAGATCCAAGTGCAAGAGCGCGTGGAGTTAAGAGCGTTACAACTGCGCCACAAGGTTTTGAAGGTGAAGGCTTCCCGGTTCGCAGAGCTTTTGCCGGTGTTGATTTAACCGAACTCGATCCATTTATTCATCTAGACCAAATGGGCGAAGTTGAATATGCGCCAGGTGAACCAAAGGGAACGCCATGGCACCCACATCGCGGTTTTGAAACTGTTACCTACATTATTGATGGCATCTTTGATCACAAAGATAATCATGGCGGCGGAGGAACCATTACAAATGGCGATACCCAGTGGATGACTGCAGGAGCAGGAATTTTGCATATCGAAACTCCACCAGAACATTTAGTAATGAGTGGGGGGTTATTTCATGGCTTTCAACTATGGGTTAATTTGCCTGCAGAAAAGAAATGGTCAAAGCCGGCTTATCAAGATCTGCGTGCATCAGATGTGAAACTACTTGCATCCAGCGATGGTGGAACTTTAATTAGAGTTATTGCCGGTGAGGTAGCAGGAAATCTTGGTCCTGGTTCAACCCAGACACCTATTTCAATTGTTCACGCAACACTTGCACCTGGTGCAAAGTTAGAGCTGCCATGGAATAAGAATTACAACGCACTTATCTACACTTTAAATGGTCATGGAACTGTTGGCGATATCAAGCATCCAGTTCATATGGGACAACTAGCCGTGATGGGTGAAGGCGATACCTTGGTTGTGCAAGCTGATCCAACTCAAGAGTCTCGTTCACCAGAGATGGATGTCTTAATTTTGGGCGGTCAACCAATTAAAGAGAGCGTTGCTTGGATGGGGCCATTTGTAATGAATACAAAAGCTGAAGTTTTAAAGGCTTTTGATGATTTCCAGAAAGGTCTGCTTGGAACAATTCCTGCAACGGATATAACTGGGGTGCATGGCGCGCCAACAGAAGTTGTTGAAGGAAATTAGTTAATAAACGTTTAGTTAAAGGTTCTTAAGCGCACTTACAACTTTAGTTAGCGAATCTTTCGCATCGCCAAAGAGCAAAGTAGTTTTTGCATCGTATAGAAGATCATTTTCAATACCAGCAAAACCTGGGCGCATAGAACGCTTTAGAAAAATAACATTTCCAGCTTCTGACACGTCAAGAATTGGCATGCCATAGATTGGGCAACCTGGAGTGGTCTTAGCCGCAGGATTAACAACATCGTTTGCGCCAACGACTAGAACAACATCGGTCTGAGGAAATGTTGGATTTATCTCTTCCATTTCAACTAGTTGTTCATAAGGAACATTTGCTTCAGCAAGTAGCACGTTCATATGACCCGGCATACGGCCGGCAACGGGGTGAATTCCATAAGCAACTTCAACGCCTTTTGCAGCGAGCAAGTCAGCTAATTCGCGAACTGTGTGCTGTGCTTGCGCAACTGCAAGTCCAAAACCAGGAACGATAACAACGCGCTGGGCATAGTTAAGAAGGATAGCTACATCATCTGGTGATCCAGATTTAACGGGACGAGCTTCACCAGCACCTGCCGCAGCTTGTGGCTTTGCGGTGAATGCACCGAACAGAGTTCCAAAGAGTGAGCGCCCCATCGCCTCTGCCATTTTGCGAGTCAAGATTGTTCCAGAGGCACCAACTAATGTTCCTGCAACAATTAGCAGCGTTGACTGAAGAACATATCCACTAGCTGCAACGGTGAGACCAGTAAATGCATTTAATAGTGAGATAACAATTGGAACATCTGCGCCACCAACAGGCAGAACAAAGAGGACACCAAATAGAAGAGAGAGTCCGGCAAGTATTAGAAGTGGAGTAGTTCCGCCACTAGCAATTACCCAACCTGATGTTCCGAGTGCGCCGGCAAGCGTTGCGGCAATTACAAAACGGCCACCTGGGAAGACCACTGGTCTTGTTGTCATTAACTCTTGGAGCTTTAAGAAAGTTATGACTGATCCAGAGAATGAAACGCTTCCTACAAGTACTGTGAAAACGGTCGCTAAGACTTCGCCGAAACTTGCGCTCTCGCCAAGATTCAAATATTCAACTATTGCAACTAGCGCAGCAGCGCCACCGCCAACACCATTGAATAGCGCCACTAATTGCGGCATCTGTGTCATCTGAATTCTTCGCGCAGCAGGTACGCCAACTATTACACCGAAGGCGATTGCTCCGATAATCAATAAGGTGTTATGGCCTTCTTCGATAGAAGGATCAAAGAAGACAATTACTGTTGCAACTGTTGCGCCAAAAGCGCCAATTAAATTTCCGCGACGTGCAGTTTTTGGGGCTGAAAGACCCTTAAGAGCCATGATGAAGGAGACGGCAACTCCGAGTCCAATTAGGGCGTAAAGATTTGAATTCATTATTTCTTACCACCCTTCCCTTTAAACATTTCCAGCATGCGGTCTGTCACAACAAAGCCGCCAACCATATTTATAGTTGCTAACACCACGGCAAGAATCGCTAAGGTGGTTTCTAGTGTGGATTTTGCTTCGGCAGCCACAAGAATTGCGCCGACCAAAATAATTCCATGGATTGCATTTGCACCAGACATAAGTGGTGTGTGCAGCGTTGTCGAAACTTTAGATACAACCTCAAAACCTACGAATACCGAGAGCAGGAAGATTGTCAGAATTGCCATTGTTGTCATTTCTTGCCCTCCGGAGTGCGACGAGAGCCGCCATGAGTAAGTGTTGCAGCATCGATAATTTCATCTGAGAAGTCAGGAATAACATCGCCCGTTGGTTTTCCATCTACGCTCTTTGTCATAAGCAGAAGTAGGTTTACAACATTTCGCGAGAACAACATAGAAGCGTGATATGGCAACTGACTTGGAACATCTTTTCCGCCCCAGATAACAATGCCTTTGTCGGTAGTTATTGTCTCGCCAGGTTTGCTTCCTTCAACGTTTCCGCCTGTTTCGGCTGCAAGATCAACAATTACTGCACCAGATTTCATTGCATTTACCATTTCACCAGTTACAAGTCTTGGAGCTGGGCGACCTGGAACTGCTGCGGTTGTAATAACAACATCAGCTGCTGCCAAATATGGTGTTAAAAGTTCACGTTGCTTTGCAGCACGTTCTTCAGTCATTTCACGGGCATACCCGCCAGCGCCTTCGAGTGCTTCGAGTTCTAAAGTAATAAATTTTGCACCCATTGATTTAACTTCATCTGCTGAAGATGGGCGAACATCGTAAGCGCTTACTACTGCGCCTAATCTTTTAGCGGTGGCAATTGCTTGAAGCCCAGCAACACCAGCGCCTAGAACTACAACTTGTGCCGGTGTAACAGTTCCAGCTGCAGTCATAAGAAGTGGAAAGAATCTTGGTGAAAGTTCCGCGGCTACCAATGAGGCGCGATATCCCGCACAGAGTGCCTGAGATGTAAGAGCATCCATAGATTGCGCACGAGAAATTCGTGGAACTAATTCTAAGGAAAGTGCAGTCACGCCAGCGCTTGCAGCAGCTTCGATTGATTCAACTGAAGTTGTTGGCGATAGGAATGAAATCGTTAGCGCACCCTTTTTCAAACTCTTCATCTGGTCTGGTGTTAGGGCAGTAACCGCGGCAACAACATCAGCATCACTAATTACGTTGCCACTCTTAACAGTTGCGCCAGCAGCGGTGTATTGCGCATCTGGGAATCCCGATGCAACACCGGCTCCAGATTCAATTACGACCTCAAGGCCAGCTTTGGTTAATTTTGAAATGATGTCTGGAACGAGAGCCACACGTGCTTCGCCAGACCGGATCTCTTTAGCTACGGCTATTCGCATTCGAAAAGATTAGTGCCTACCAAGAGCAATGTCAGGTTTAATCTGCCTGAATTAGCGGTTGCCCTCAATTTCGCCACGAACTAGGTGGTAGAGAATTGCTTGAATTGTTGTACGGCGGTGATATGCCTCACGCCAGATAACTGACTTCGGGCCATCAATCACTTCTGCGGCCACCTCTTCACCTCGGTGGGCAGGAAGGCAATGCATAAAAATTGAATCAGGCGCGGTTAGCGACATCAGATCCTTCGTAATAGCAAATGGTGCAAGCGCTTTTAGTTTCTCAGCGCGAACTTCTTCCGGATCTCCCATGGACATCCAGACATCGGTATATAAAACGCTAGCATCTTTGGCTGCTGTTTGCGGATCAGTTAGAACTTCAATCTTAGCGCCGGATGTCGCTGCAATTTTTGTTGCAGTTTCAATCGCAGATTTCTCTGGTGCCCACTTACCACTTGGGGTTGCCACCACAACATGTGCTCCCATAATTGCACCCATTGTTAACCAGGCGTGAGCCATATTGTTGCCATCACCAACATAAGTAAATTTACGACCAGAAATATCGGATCCAAAAACTTCGCGAATTGTTAACCAATCGGCGAGAAGTTGAGTTGGATGATCGGTATCGGTCAGACCATTTAGAACTGGAATTGTTGAATGTGCGCCAAGTTCATCAACATCTGATTGTGCAAAAGTGCGGACAATAAGTGCGCTCGCAAAACCACTGATAATTTTTGCGGTATCAGAGATTGTTTCGCCACGACCGATTTGTAAATCATCACCACGAAGAAACATCGGAGTGCCACCAAGGTGCGCAACCGCTGTTTCTGAGGCAAGTCGGGTCCTTGTAGAAGATTTCGTCATGTAAATCGCAACAGTTTGATTTGCTAACGCATCTTTTGAGCGGAAGGGATTCGCAGCAAATTGCGCAGCAGTATCAAGGATGAGTTCGACATCAGAACGAGTCAGATGTTCGGTGCGCAATAGGTCTTTCATCATTGAATAATACCCAATAAACCAGTTCGCCTCTGTAGAATTCCAATCATGGGAATCTTCACCCGAACACCTAAATCAACGCCAGGCCTCGGCGATTTACAGCCCTTCGCCGATGTTTTAGAGAAAGAAGATACCCGCCTTTCAAATGAAGATGGCGATCATGAAAGATTTGCGCATTATGTCCGCAAAGAAAAAATTGTGGAATCAGCAGTTACCGGGAAAGCGGTAAGGGCGCTCTGCGGAAAAAAGTGGGTCCCAAGCCGCGATCCAGAGAAATTTCCGATATGTCCACTCTGTAAAAAAATATTTGATGGCCTAAAGAAGGAATGAAAAAGGCGAGCTTCCGACCACTAGTTTCCACACTAGTGATTTCCATGTTGATCTCATCGGCATTAGTGGGAAGCGCCAGCGCTGAAGACCGTCAACTGCGTAAAATTTTCTCTGGCTGGATGACTGACTACAGCACTTATGGCGACACCACAAAAGGCCAAATCCAAGCGATGGATTATGTCGTCGCACACTCTGAAATGTTTGGGCAAATTTTGCCATTTTGGTACACGCTAACTGGTGCAACAAGTATTAAAGATAAGTATGTAACTCAGAATTCGATTGATAAGTCGATCCCCATAGCAACTCTGCAAAGCCTTGGAATAAAAGTATTACCAACGATTACCGATGGAACAAAAGAGGGCGTTCTCTCAAAAATTATGGGAACGGATAGCAGTCGGGCAGCTTTGGTAAAGACAATTACGGATTTAGTAATTGCCAATAACTACGATGGAATTGATTTAGATTTCGAAGGTTTTGCCTTTGTTGACAAGATTGCGACCTGGCCAACAATTCAATCGCGTTGGGTGAAATTTATAGTCGATCTTTCGGCATCGCTACATTCAAACAGTAAGTTGTTATCTGTTACGACGCCATATCTACTCGATCCCAAAACCGGTAAAAAAGGTTATTACTTCTATGCTTGGCCGCAAATTTCTGAGCATATAGATCGATTAAACATTATGTTCTATGACTATCATAAATACGATACGAAGCCCGGTCCGATTGGTCCTATTAATTGGTTCGAGCCATCGCTAATTTATGCAACACAAACAGTTGCTCCTTGGAAGATCTACATCGGAACGCCGAACTACGGTTATAACTGGGTAACAAAAGTTACCGGCATCTGTCCAACGAACGCCCCTGCTTCAGAGAAGAAAACCTCAAATGCAGCCATTATTCATCAATTAAAGGCGCAAGCCATTTTGGATAAACCAGGAGCTATTGCTACTTACAATGAAAAATTTGGGGAAACAAATGTGCTCTATACCGCAGAATTTAATGGTGTAAATAAGAGTGGTGCGCCAACTAGTTGCAAAGTTGATCACTCAGTTTGGTATGTGGATGCTCGAGGTTATGGTGCCCGCGCAAAGTTAGTTGAGAAGTATCGTCTCGGCGGAATTGCAGAGTGGGAGATTGGTTACGGCGATAACTTAGCAATTGAAGAAGTAAAGAAAGTTGCTATCGCGATGGGCCAAGATAAGGTTATTGGTGAAGTTGTAACAAGCACAGATAATTTACTTTATGGTGAGAGCGCAGCTTTTAGCGGAACTTTCAAATTGGCAGATGGCAGACCGGTCTCTAATGTGCCAGTGTTTATCGATATTAAACGGAGTTCTGGAACCACTAGACGAGCAATCGGAAGTACAGCAGCAGATGGAACTTTCCAAACCAAAATTTTGCTCGGTGAATCTACTGAGGTTTCATTCTCAACCGATGAAACCTGGGATCGCACTCTTGGCCAGACTCCTATAAGAACAATAGGAGTGGGAAGAGTAGTCTCATGGAAAATTCCCGCCACTATGAAGCATGGTGTTACATATAAAATAACCGGGCAAGTACAACCAAAGGTTGCTGGAGTTAATGTGATTCTCGATGATGGCAGCGCTGGAAGCGCAGGAATCTCGCTTAAAGCGCCGAGATCAATTACTTTGCCCGATGGCACTTTCGAAATTGAATTTACTCCTACAAAAACTGGGAGTAAGCAATTTAGAATTCTAACTGAGGCACAGACTGGATTTTCCAGTTCAAAGAGCGCCTTCGCAACGGTATGGGTGCGATAACCATGGCAAAGACGATGACTAAAGCTGATGTAAATATCAGCGAACTACTTGATCGCCCTTGGACAACAATTGTTTGGGATGATCCGGTAAATCTAATGACCTATGTAACTCACGTATTTATAAAGCTCTTTGGCTTCTCAAAAGAGCGTGCTCATGAACTTATGATGCAAGTTCACAATGAAGGACGCGCCGTTGTTTCTACTGGTACTCGTGAAGAGATGGAGCGCGATGTGCAAAGGCTTCACGAGCATGGACTTTGGGCCACTCTCCAACGCGATGACAAAATCTAATGTCTAGTTTTGAGAAAGTTGGAGATGG
>CAEZZJ010000001.1_pt1 | contig 45653 bp, 43 predicted proteins | sample 7266371 | NCBI WGS metagenome assembly CAEZZJ01 (sample SAMEA6813957, study PRJEB35770) | freshwater metagenome | biome: Freshwater; feature: Freshwater reservoir; material: water | place: Czech Republic | collected 2016-08-15 | depth 30m m | reverse complement strand
TTTGATTCTTGGTGGACCGTACTGGGATCGAACCAGTGACCCCCACAATGTCAATGTGGTGCTCTACCGCTGAGCCAACGATCCATTTCGGTATAACTGCTTTTATGCTGGTGGGATATTACATCAGTTTGATTTGTGTTGAAACTCGAAGGCTTAATAGTGCTGGCACCCGCTTGTAGGGCTTACTAAATGCCTTGAAATCTCTAATCTCAAGACATGGAATTTAAAACAATTATTGAACCGTTTCGTATTCACTCAGTGGCACCAATCGCAATGACTACTGAAAGCCAGCGTGAGAAATATATTTCGAAAGCTGGCTACAACCTCTTCTCTCTTCTTTCAGATGATGTCCTCATTGATCTGCTCACTGATTCGGGGACAGGAGCGATGAGCAGAAATCAATGGGCTGCAATCCAACGTGGCGATGAGTCTTATGCAGGCTCGCCTTCTTGGTTAACTTTTAAGGATGCAGTTCAAAATCTCTTCCCCTTCAAACACATAATCCCGACACATCAAGGACGTGCTGCTGAGAAAATTCTCTTCACTGCAATCGGCGGCGAAGGAAAAGTAATTCCGAATAACACTCACTTCGATACGACCAGAGCGAATATTGAGTATTCAAAAGCTAAAGCAGTTGATCTTGTAATTGCAGAAGGAAAAGACCCTGCGAGCACCCATCCGTTTAAGGGAAATATGGATTTAGTTGCATTAGAAAACTTTATTGCTGAAACAGGTGTTGCGAATATTCCTTGCGTAATGATGACAATTACAAATAATTCAGGTGGGGGACAACCGGTTTCACTCGAGAATCTGCGAGCTGTTAGCGCTATATGCAAGAAGTATGGAATTCCATTCTTCTTGGATGCTTGCCGCTTCGCAGAGAATGCCTGGTTCATCAGGGAACGTGAAGCCGGTCAAGGCGACCGCAATGTTGCAGATATTGTGCGTGAGATTGCTGGACTCGCAGATGGCATGACTATTAGTGCGAAGAAAGATCCATTTGGAAATATTGGCGGTTGGTTAGCCATGAATGATGATGGATTAGCAATGGTTGCACGCAACCTTTTAATACTTACTGAAGGTTTCCCAACATACGGCGGACTTGCGGGCCGAGATTTAGAAGCACTTGCTGTTGGTTTAAGTGAAGCGGTGTCACATGATTATTTGAGATATCGAATTCAATCAACGGCTTACTTGGGCAATGCACTTGCGAAAATGGGAATTCCGGTTGTTCAACCAATCGGTGGACATGCGGTTTATCTGGATGCAAAAGCACTTCTTCCGCACATTCCTGCACTGCAATATCCGGGACAGGCCCTTGCAGTGGAGCTTTACAAAGTCGGAGGAATTCGAGGATGCGAGATCGGCAGTGTGATGTTTGGCCGCAAGCCAGATGGAAGTGAAGTTGCATCTGCAATGGAACTAGTGAGACTTGCTATACCAAGACGGACATACACTCAAAGCCATATTGATTATGTAATCGAGGTATGTGGCGAAGTCTTGAAACGGGCACCCAAGTTATCTGGATACAAGATTGTCAAAGAGCCACCAGCTCTTCGACACTTTACTTCTGAGTTTGCGCCGCTTTAAGCGCGGCCGAAATCATCTTCTAAGCGTTCGATATCGTCTTCACCAAAGTATGAACCAGTTTGGACCTCGACAAAGATGATTTCGTTATCGCCGGTATTTGCCAGGCGATGTAAAACGCCGATTTGAAATTCAACGGTATCGCCAGCTTTAACTTTTGAAACGTCGCCATTGATGGTTACTTCACCAGTTCCTTGAACTATGAACCAATGCTCGGCACGGTGTTTATGTCTTTGATATGAAAGTCTGGATCCTGGTTTCATCCAGATACATTTAACTTTGTGCGTTGATGATTCCTGGAGAACTTCATAGCGACCCCAAGGACGTTCTGATTTCTCTAATTCACTCATCAGATTCCTTACTTATATTTGCGTAAGTTAATTATGGAGGTCGGAACGGGATTTGAACCCGTGTAGCAGGATTTGCAGTCCTGAGCCTCGCCTCTCGGCCATCCGACCATCTTTTCCTGCACGTGCTTCACATATCTAGCATCAGAGCGGACGACCGGGTTCGAACCGGCGACCTGAACCTTGGCAAGGTTCCGCGCTACCAACTGCGCTACGTCCGCATTCTTGCAAACCACATTTCTGCAGAATCAAGAGGGCAAATCTAGCGCAACAAACGGGCAAGCGCCAAAGCGCAAGATCCCACGTGATACCGGGTTTACTTCCTTCGCGTCATCTACCGTTGCCCCGTGGAAAATAACCAGCCCTTCTTCTGGATGAATGGGATTTTGGCTACCGATTTAATCGAAATTAGTAGCGACCCTGAGGTTCTAGACGATGGCGGATTCTGGGCAGTAACAACAACTTTTGAAGGAAAATACACCTTCGCAAAATTCGCAAGTGTTTCAAGGGGAGTGGCATTTCCAAAGGTCGAGGAGTGGCCAGGACTCACGCAAGTTTGGGAGAGCACACTTTCGCAGAGTGAATATGAAAACTATGTTGAGAAGATTAGAAGCGAAATCGAACTTGGAAATGTTTATCAAGTCAATGCCTGTCGAATATTGAAGACTGAAATTGATAACAAGCTCTCCTTAGCTCCACTTTTTGCCAAACTTCTTGCGAAAAATCCCGCACCCAATTCCTCGTTTCTAAGGCTTCCAGATTTTGAAATTGCTTCTGCTTCACCTGAACTATTTATCTCCAGACATGGCTTGCAGATAAAGACCAGCCCAATTAAAGGAACCCGAAAATTGGCAGAGACTGGTTCTAGTTTTTCAGAGAAAGATAAGTCCGAGAACATAATGATCGTAGATCTCATGCGAAATGATTTCGGGAGAATCTGCGAACCAGGGACTGTGAAAGTTAAAGAGTTGCTTCGTGCTGAATTGCACCCGGGTTTAGAGCACTTGGTTTCTGATGTAGTTGGTGAAGTTTCGAGTGAAATAACTTGGGGCCAGATATTCGAAAATGTTCTGCCACCAGGATCAGTAAGTGGAACCCCGAAATACACTGCGGTCCAGTTGATAGCTGAAGAAGAGCCCAGCAGCAGAGGCCCTTATTGCGGCGCACTCGGATGGATAGAGGGTCTTGAAAGTGTTTTAAGTGTTGCAATTCGAATCTTCTGGAAGCGCGGAAATATTTTGAAGTTTGGAGCCGGCGCCGGTATTACTTGGGCGAGTGATCCGACATCTGAATGGGAGGAGACGGAATTAAAAGCTGCAAAGTTACTTTCAATTGCAGGTGGATTGCGAAGTGATCGCTGGCCATTTGGTTCTGGCTTGTTTGAAACTATTCGGGTTGAAAATGGAAAGCCGCAATTATTGCGCGAACATTTAGAGCGGGCACGAAATAGCGCTCTAGCTTTGGGATTTTCAGTTCCAAGCGATCTTGAAATATTTGAAAAAATTGGAGCGCTAGATCAAATTGAATTAGGAAGATTGCGGCTTACTTTTGGCGAGACCTTCCAGGTGTCGTTGGATCCATATGTTGAATCAAAGAACAGCGCACGAGTTGGAATCCGAAACTGCGTAGTTGATCTTGCAGCTAAAGCCCATAAGTCATTTCCATATACCGAAAATCTCAAGATGTTGACGCAAGCACGGGTGGATGGCTTTGACGAAATAATTATTATTAATCAAGATAATCGGGTATGCGAAGGCGCCATCTCTAACTATGTTTTCAGGATTGATAATTTATGGATTACGCCAAGCCTAGAATCTGGAGTGCTTCCTGGAATCATCAGAGGGCTCGTCATATCAAGTGGCTTAGCTATCGAGAGCGAGATCAGCGAATCAGAGCTAGAAAAGGCAACTCATGCATTTGCGCTTTCAGCGCTACGAATTGCGCAACCTATCTATGAAATCGCAGGTCGAAAATTACAAGAGGATGAAATTAGTAAGCAATGGGCAGTTAAATTGCGGGAAATATTGCAAGCTAATTCGGTAGGCTAAGCGCGTGGCAAATATTTCTATCTCAGTAAATGGCGAGAAACAGAGCGTCGATGCTGAAATACGTCCTACCGAATTATTTGCCGAAAAAAATGAAATCGTCGTCTGCAAGATTAACGGCGAGCTTAAGGATTTATGGAGCGAGCTAAAAGAGGGTGACGTTGTTGAGTCAGTAAGTATTGATTCTCCCGAGGGGCTATCAGTCTTGCGACATTCGACAGCGCACGTAATGGCGCAAGCCGTTCAAGAAGTTTTTCCAGAAACGAAGTTAGGAATTGGGCCACCAATTACAGATGGCTTTTACTATGACTTCGATCCACTAAAACCATTTAATCCAGATGATCTGGAAAAACTCGAATCTGCTATGCGCAAAATTATTAAAGCTGGTCAGAGATTTCGCCGAAGGGTTGTGACAGATAAAGAAGCTCTTGCTGAACTTGCGCATGAGCCATTTAAATGCGAACTGATAGGGCTTAAATCAACCGCTACCGATGATGAATCTAGTGTTGAAGTCGGAGCTGGCGAATTAACAATTTATGACAACCTTGGGCGCGACGGTCAACCTGCATGGAGTGATTTATGCCGTGGTCCACATCTGCCTTCAACAAAACATATCCCTGCATTTAAATTAATGCGCACGGCTGCGGCATATTGGCGTGGTTCTGAGAAGAATCCGATGTTGCAACGTATCTACGGCACTGCTTGGCCATCACAAGAAGCGCTAGATGGATATTTGAATTTATTGGCAGAAGCCGAAAAGCGCGATCATCGTCGCCTTGGAACTGAGTTGGATTTATTCTCATTCCCCGAAGAAGTTGGTTCGGGGCTTGCAGTGTTTCATCCTAAGGGCGGAATTATTCGCCGCGCGATGGAAGATTACTCAAGACGTCGCCATGAAGAAGAGAATTATCAATTTGTTTATTCACCACATTTAACTAAAGCTGCACTGTTCGAAACTTCAGGTCACTTACAGTGGTATTCCGAGGGCATGTATCCGCCAATGGTTATGGATGAAGAGCTACATGCAGATGGCACTATCAAGCGCGCGGGTCAAAAGTATTACATGAAGCCTATGAACTGCCCGTTCCATAACCTTATTTACAAATCTTCATCGCGGTCGTATCGCGAACTGCCACTTCGATTATTTGAGTTTGGAACCGTTTACCGTTATGAAAAATCTGGTGTGATTCACGGTTTAACTCGGGCTCGCGGTTTTACTCAAGATGATGCGCATATCTATTGCACCAAAGATCAGATGCTGGGTGAATTAGATAGCCTGCTGACGTTCGTACTAAATTTACTGCGAGATTACGGCCTTGAAGATTTCTATCTTGAACTTTCAACTAAGAATCCAGAGAAATCTGTTGGCGCAGATGCAGATTGGGAAGCTGCAACTGAGGCGCTGCGCATCGCTGCCACCAAACAGAATTTAGAACTTGTATTAGATCCTGGTGGCGCGGCTTTTTATGGTCCAAAGATTTCAGTGCAGGCTAAAGATGCAATTGGTAGAACTTGGCAGATGTCTACGATCCAAGTTGATTTCCAACTTCCACAGAGATTTGATTTGGAATACCAAGCATCAGATGGCTCAAGACAACAACCTGTGATGATTCACCGCGCGCTATTCGGTTCGATCGAAAGATTCTTCGGCGTACTAACAGAACACTATGCCGGTGCCTTCCCTCCCTGGTTAGCTCCAGTACAGGTACGTGGAATTCCGGTAGCCGATAGTTTCACTCCTTACTTAGAAGAAGTCATAACCAAGATGCGCAAAGCTGGCATTCGCGTTGACATTGATGCCTCTGATGATCGCATGCAGAAGAAAGTGCGCACTGCACAACTTGAGAAAATTCCATTCATGATGATTGCAGGCGAGGAAGATCAAAAAGCGGGCGCAGTTTCATTTAGATATCGCAACGGCGAACAGAAAAATGGAATCTCGGTGGATGATGCAATTGCTGAAGTTCTAGCAGCTGTTGCTAATCGAATTCAGATTTAACTATGAGTGATGTGCATCTAAACGGCGGAGCGGGAATGCCAGATCGCTGGCAGCGACTGTGGGCCCCACATCGAATGTCCTATCTTGAGGGCGAAAATCGACCACTTCCGGGCAATGAAATCGAATGTCCGTTCTGCAGAATTCCAAAGCTAACTGATGAAGAAGGTTTGATTGTTGCAAGAGGCAGTGAGGCATATGTTGTTATGAATCTTTATCCGTATAACGCCGGACATTTACTTATTTGTGCCAACAGGCACGTTGCTGATTTAACTGATTTAACCACTAGCGAACGTAATGAAATCTTTGAACTTTCATCCCATGCGATGAAGACGCTGCGAAAAGTTAGCGGCGCTGCTGGATTTAATTTAGGCATGAATCAAGGTGCGGTATCAGGAGCCGGGGTTGCTGAACATATTCACCAACATGTAATTCCACGTTGGGCTGGTGATGCAAACTTCATGCCATTAATTGGAGAGACTAAAGTTCTGCCGCAGCTGCTAACTGAAACCAGAAGCGCACTAGCTGCTGCTTGGTAGCGTATTTAACAAGGTAGCAATTTCAAAGCTACCAAGTGCATTCGAAGGTATAAATGGAATCGCTGGGAAAGCAAGCGCATCGGCAAATCCCGTAGGGCCAAATTCAGCCGACTTATCTAGATACTCTTTACGAAATTCAAAAACTAGAACCTTATGTTCGGGATCACTCTCACGTTCAACGCGCCCGCCATGAGAATAATCAGATAATTTCAAAGTATCTAAATCAATTAAGGCACTTGGATTTCCGCCATCATCATGTAGAACTAAGTAGGGCGTTAAAACCTCATCTAACATCCGACCCGCAATTGCACTCATGTCATCGAAATCAACTTCGCCATTTGTTAAATCGGTTATCAAAATTAGCGATGGAATATATAGCTCTCTTGCGGTTGCCCAGTTGGCAATATTCTCAGCAGAGATCCCATCTACTGCGCTGACTACGAATAGAGCCACATCGCTGGCTTCTAGTTCCACAGCTTTTAGTCCAAAAAATTCTGCGATTTCAACACTCGATTTACCCAACAGAGATACCTGCAAATTGGGCTTAATTGGTGGGAAGATTTGGGTGCTCACGACAACCAAGCCTACGATGGGAAAGATGCTTCAGGAATCATTACGCGCCCCAGTCACCAGATTAATTACCCCTATCTGCAGTGGCTTAATTCGTATCGGAATTTCGGCAAATGCCATAACAGCGGCAGGCGCGTTGGGAACGATAGTTACAGCACTTCTAACTTTTACCAATGGGCGATTCTTTCTCGGAACTCTAGTAATTGTATTTTTCGTTCTCTTTGATTTGCTCGATGGAACTATCGCTAGATTGTCACAGAAGGGTTCTAGTCCTTGGGGTGCGCTTTTAGATTCAACTCTAGATCGACTAACTGATGCGCTGATTTTAGGCAGCGTAGCTTGGTACCTAATTGAAATTGATGATCAACTTGTTCCTGTGGTCTTAGCCTCGGCGGTTTTAGGTTTTCTAATTTCGTATATTAAAGCCCGTTCAGAATCGTTGGGAATCCCTTGCAACGGAGGATTCGCTGAGCGGACCGAACGTCTGATCATTGTTTTAGTCACAACAGGATTTGCTGGTCTAGGTGTTCCATATATTTTGGCTATTGGATTCTGGCTGCTAACGCTTGCAAGTCTGGTTACAGTAATTCAACGGCTCACAATTGTTTATCGGGGTGCTAAGTGAGCGATCACTTGGTCTATCTTGGTTACAGTCTGGCTTGGAAAATAGTTCGACTTCTTCCTGAAAAAACCGCTTACAAATTAGCCAATCGATTCGCCGACATTTTGTATGGGAAGAATGGCAAAAGTGTTGAGCGATTGCGCAGTAATTACCGCAGAGTTCAACCAACTTTAAGTCCTGATCAACTCGAATTTCTTACTAATGCTGGGATGCGTTCATACTTAAGATATTGGTGTGACACTTTTAGATTCCCAAGTTGGGATACCGCAAGGCTATTAGCCACGACGACTTGTGAGAATGAGAATTTCTTACGCGATGCCATTGTCGAAAAACGGGGTTGCATTGTCGCCTTACCTCATGCCGGCAACTGGGATCACGCTGGTGCCTATTTTTGCGCCACCGGAATTCCACTTACGACAGTGGCCGAACATTTAAAGCCAGAAAAATTGTTTCGAAAGTTCTTGGAATATCGAACAGCCATCGGCATGGAAGTCTTAGATTTAAATTCTCGTAGCATCGCAACTCTTTCACAACGATTGCGCGCTGGAAAACTCGTTGCACTAGTTGCGGACCGAGATTTATCAAAGAATGGAATCCCAGTTTCATTTTTTGGTCAAGGCGCCAAAATGCCCGGTGGGCCAGCACTGCTTGCGATTTCAACAGGTGCAGATCTAATCACTGCTTTTGTTAAGTATGAAGCAACTGGTATTCGGATAATTTTTGAAGAAGCAATTGCGGTACCAAGCGAAGGCTCATCATCAGAGAAAGCTGCGAAGATGACGCAGATAATGGCTGATCGATTTGCAAAACAAATCAAGGAGCACACTGTTGATTGGCATATGCTCCAACGAATCTGGGTTGAATAAATATGCGTAAATTACGAATCGGCGTTGTATGTCCATATGGATGGGATACGCCAGGTGGCGTGCAGATTCATATAAAAGAGTTGGCGCATTGGTTGATTGAAAGAGGCCATAGCGTCTCGGTGTTGGCACCTGTAACAAATGAAGATGAGAATATCGAGCCTTGGGTTGTATCCGCCGGGCGTCCGATTTCCATTCCATATAACGGAGCTGTTGCAAAAGTTATTTTTGGGCCACTTGCTTCTTCAAGAGTGAAGCAGTGGATTTCTGCAGGTGAATTTGATTTGTTGCACTTACATGAACCAGCCATTCCTTCACTATCTCTTCTTGCAGGTTGGGCCGGAGATGGTCCAATGGTTTCGACCTTCCATGCTGCTGCTAATTCACAGAAAGTGGCTAATGCGATTGGAACAATGCTCGATCCATTAATTGAACGGATCACCGCAAAGATTGCAGTAAGTGAGATAGCAAGAGAGACGTTAAAAGATAGATTTCATACCGAAGCCGTAGTAATTCCAAATGGAATTGATACCCATAAATTCGAAGGCATAGGTCCGCGAGCGGAATGGGCGCTGCCTAACACAATAGGTTTCATCGGTCGCTTTGATGAACCACGTAAAGGTCTTAGCGTTCTACTGGAAGCCATCCCCGAAATAATCAAAGAGGTGCCAAACCTTCGAGTATTAATAGCTGGACCAGGAGATAGTGCAGATTTTTCGAAACAAGTTTCGCCACAGATTCGCGATCGCATAACTTTCCTTGGGCGAATCTCAGAGCTAGAGAAAGCTCAATTCTTCAAGTCGATCTCACTTTATATCGCACCTAACACGGGTGGCGAATCATTTGGAATCATTCTCACCGAAGCAATGGCTGCCAAGACGGCGATAGTGGCAAGTGATTTACCAGCATTTGTAAACCTTTTAGAAAATGGAAAATCTGGCGAGATATTTCAATCCGAGAATTCAAAAGCTCTTGCCAAATCAGTCATAAATTTGTTAAGTCAAGATGAACTTCGAAACCAAATCGCAGAAGCTGGCCTAGTACGTGCCCAAATTTTTGACTGGAACACAGTTGGCGAACAGATTCTCTCGGTCTATGAAATGGCTTTAGTGGGCAACACTAAAGTTACCTTGGCCTCTGAAAATCGTTTCTGGAATAGATTACGCTCAAATGATTAAATCAATTATTGCGATTTCATTCGCCCTAGTTCTTTTTGGTTGGTATCTCTCGGCCTTGGCATCACGACTAGATGCGCTGCACCATAGAGTTGAAACTTCTTGGGCCCACCTAGATGCCCTACTTCAGAAGCGGGCCGCTATTGCACTTGAAATAGCGCTCTCTAAGGGAGTCGATGCGGCAACGAGTCTGGTCTTAACTGCAGCTGCATATCAAGCGCGTGAGGCTAATATCGTTGAGCGAAGTGATGCCGAGATAGCGCTTTCGCAGAGCTTGGAATTGATAATTGCTGACGAAGCTTCGGTTCCAAGTGGAATCGATACAAACCTTTTAGAATCACTTAAGTTATTGACTGAAAAGATCGCAGTTGGAATCACAATCCATACTGAAGCAGTATCAAGTGCCCAAAACCTTCGCGGCCGAATACTTTTTCGAATTTTTAGATTAGCTGGTCATGCACCACTTCCGATGCGATATTCATTTGAGGATGATATTTTATGAAAAATTTCAAGAAGATAATTGCTGGGTTTTCACTACTAATAGTGCTGAGCTCGTGCGCGACGCCATCTAGCATTGTAAAAAAGGTTTCTGGTCGCGATATCGAACGCAATATTTTGACCAATCTACCTGGGAAAAATGGTCCAGTTCTTGCTGTGAAAATTGATGACACGAATCCTGCCCATCCCCAAGTTGGTCTTGCAAAAGCTGATGTTGTTTATATAGAGCAAGTTGAAGGTGGATTAACGCGCCTGGCGGCGATTTTCACTAATCAAATTCCAGCTCTGATTGGACCAGTTCGTTCGGCAAGAATCAGCGACATCGAAATTCTCGCGCAATACGGGCGAGTGGCTTTTGCTTACAGTGGTGCGCAAACTAAGTTGCGCCCAGTATTGGCTGCAGCAAATTTGGAGAATGTGAGCGCTGAGATAAACCCACCTTCGATTTATCAGACTGATAGCAATCGTTTTGCCCCAACAAATATGATGCTAGATGCCAGAGCGCTTCTAACAAAGACTATTGATGCAGAAGGAAAACAAATTGATAGCGTGCGATCTGTTGGTTGGCAATTCGGGAAAATTGCTGAAAGTTCAAAGAAAGTTGATTCAATATCTTTTAAGTGGCCAGCCTCTAGATATGGCGCAACCTGGTCGGCGACGCAAAAGCGATGGCTTCTGACATATGGCGGCAAACCCAATTTAGATTCAGAAGGCGTTGTGTTGGGTGGCGCTAATTTAGTTATTCAAAAAGTTTCGATTACCAATTCGATTTATCACGACAAAGTGGGCGGTGTTACGCCTTTAAGTAACACTGTTGGATCGGGATCAGGATACTTGCTTCGCGATGGGAAAGTTGTTGCTATTAATTGGCAACGGCCAAGCGCAGAAGTCGGAACCATTTGGACTTTGGCCGATGGAAGTGTGGCCAATTTTGCAGATGGTCAGGTCTGGATTGCGCTTACTGATAGCGAACCTACCTTCACCTACCCAGCTCCGGCCCCGAGTGCGAAGGCGTCAAAGTCAAAGTAGACTCAGCCCAAGATTTATCCCAGATATTTTCCAAATTAGAAGCAATCACAGGAGTAGTTGATGTCTAAAGGCAGAGAGACTGAAGTAGGTAGCGCACGAGTAAAGCGCGGTATGGCAGAAATGCTTAAGGGTGGCGTCATCATGGATGTCGTCAATGTTGAGCAGGCCAAAATTGCCGAAGATGCTGGCGCAGTTGCTGTGATGGCTCTCGAACGAGTTCCTGCAGATATTCGCGCGCAGGGCGGCGTCTCACGTATGTCGGATCCTGACATGATTGAAAAGATTCAAGCTGCAGTATCAATTCCAGTTATGGCAAAGGTTCGTATCGGACACTTTGCTGAAGCTCAAATTTTAGAGACGCTAAAAGTTGATTACATCGATGAATCAGAAGTCTTAACACCTGCAGATTATGAACATCATATTGATAAGTGGAATTTCACAATTCCTTTTGTGTGCGGTGCTACTAATTTAGGTGAAGCGCTACGACGAATTAATGAAGGTGCTGCAATGATTCGCTCAAAGGGCGAAGCAGGCACTGGCGATGTTTCAAATGCAACAACTCATATGCGAAAAATTGGTAGTGAAATCCGCCGACTAACTTCAATGCGTGAAGATGAACTTTATGTCGCAGCAAAAGAGTTACAGGCTCCATATGCTCTTGTGAAAGAAGTTGCCGAAACTGGAAAGCTTCCAGTTGTTCTATTCACCGCTGGCGGAATTGCTACGCCTGCAGATGCATCAATGATGATGCAACTTGGCGCAGATGGTGTATTTATCGGTTCTGGAATTTTCAAATCAGGCGATGCTGCAAAGCGGGCGGCTGCTTGTGTGAAAGCAACTACTTATTACAACGATGCAAAAATTGTTGCCCAGGCTTCTCGAGGATTAGGCGAAGCAATGGTCGGAATTAATGTTGCAGATATTCCTGTTCCACATCGATTGGCTGAGCGGGGCTGGTAACTATGAACGTTGGAGTCTTAGCGCTCCAAGGTGATTTTCGGGAACATCTGATTGCACTCAGCGATTGTGGAGTATCCGCAAAGTTAGTAAAAACCCCGGCAGAAATAGCCGAGGTTGATGCCTTGGTAATTCCTGGTGGCGAATCAACAACTATTTCTAAGTTGGCGAAGGCTTTCGATCTATTCGACTTAATTTCCAAGCGAATTGCTGATGGCCTGCCAACGTATGGTTCATGCGCTGGAATGATTCTTGTAAGCAAATCAATTATTGATCCAGCATCAAATCAGGAGACTTTCGGCGGAATCGATATGCAGGTTCGGCGAAATGCATTTGGGCGACAAACTGAATCTTTCGAAGTTGATCTAGATTTCAAGGGAATTTCAGGCAGCCAAATACGAGGCGTATTTATTCGAGCGCCTTGGGTTGAAAATTATGGTCCCGGGGTCGAAGTTCTAGCGAGCGTTGAGGTCGGGGGAGTTAGCCACCCTGTTGCAGTTTCCAGCGGAAAGGTGCTTGCTACCGCCTTTCATCCAGAATTAACTGGCGATATTCGGGTTCATAAGTATTTCTTAGAAGAGCTTTGTAAATAATTTTTCAAGTTAAACTACGGTAATTGATTTATAGGGGGTTCGAGCGTGTCAGGCCATTCCAAGTGGGCAACGACAAAGCACAAAAAGGCGATCATCGATTCGCGTCGTGCTAAAAACTTTGCAAAATTGATTAAGGGAATTGAAGTTGCGGCGCGCAATGGTGGCGCAGATATCTCTGGAAACCCAACTCTTTTTGATGCAATAGCTAAGGCGAAGAAGAGTTCAATGCCAGCCGACAATATTGATCGCGCAGTTAAACGTGGAGCTGGTCTTGAATCTGGTGGCGCTGATTGGCAGACAATTATGTACGAGGGCTATGGCCCAAATGGTGTTGCACTTCTGATCGAATGTCTGTCAGATAACCGAAATCGTGCCGCCTCAGAAGTACGTGTTGCGGTAACTAGAAATGGCGGATCGATGGCAGATCCTGGTTCGGTCTCATATATGTTCAATCGCAAAGGCGTTGTAATTGTTGCTAAGTCCGAGAGCATCACCGAAGATAAAATTTTAGAACAGGTTTTAGATGTTGGCGCAGAAGAAGTAAATGACTTGGGTGAATCTTTTGAAGTTGTGAGTGAGCCAAGTGATCTAGTTGCAGTTCGTACTGCGCTGCAAAATGCCGGCATTGATTATGAATCTGCTGACACTTCATTTCTGCCTTCTGTTTCTGTTCCACTTGATGCCGAAGGAGCAACAAAAGTTTTTGCACTTATCGATGCAATCGAAGAGTTGGATGACGTCCAGAACGTCTTCGGAAACTTCGATGTATCAGATGAGGTAATGGCTAGCCTTTAAGATGCGAGTTCTCGGGGTCGATCCTGGATTAACTAGATGCGGCTTGGGAATTGTTGAAAATGGCAACGCTGCTAAATTAGTGATGGTTGGCGTTGGCGTAATAACAACACCAAGTGATTTAGAACTTTCCCAGAGATTGCTCGCCCTAGAAACTGAATTAATAACTTGGATCACAGAATTCAAACCGGATGTAATTGCAGTAGAGCGAGTGTTCTCGCAACTAAATATTCGAACCGCGATGTCTACCGGACAAGCAGCAGGTGTTGCCCTTCTAATTGCTGCCAGATTGGGAATTCCAGTCGCCATGCACACCCCAACTGAGGTGAAAGCGGCAGTAACTGGCAGCGGTCGGGCGGATAAAAAGCAGGTGGCTCTCATGGTGCAAAAATTGTTAGCGCTAAAAGAAATCCCAAAACCCGTAGACAGCACAGACGCACTTGCCTTAGCTATCTGCCATCATTGGCGCGGTACAGGAAATGCGCGAATCGAAGCCGCTGTGGCTAAGGAGAAAGCGCGGATAGCGAAAGCGACAAAGTGATGATTGCCTCGGTTAGTGGAGTTGTTAAAGCAACAACTTTGAGTTCTGCTGTGATTGAAGTTGGTGGCGTTGGGCTATCGGTTTCACTTCCGGCAAGATTTGCAGCTTCACTAAGCGTTGGAATTCAAGCCGAAATTTTCACCACTTTAGTTGTGCGCGAAGATTCCTTGACTCTCTTCGGTTTTGATCGCGCTAGCTCGAGAGATTTTTTTGAACTATTGCAAACCGTTAGTGGAATTGGACCAAAAGTAGCCCAATCAGCGCTTTCGATTTACGAACCTGAAGAATTAGCAAGTGCAATTTCTAGCGAAAATTCCGCAGCCCTTGAGCGGATTCCTGGCCTTGGTAAGAAGGGTGCGCAACGCGCAGTTCTGGAGTTAAAGGAGAAAGTTTCTGGGCTCGCTCTGACTCGCAAGTCCAATTCGCAGAGTAAAGATAATTGGCGAACCCAGTTATTGAGCGCCTTGATTGGCCTCGGATTTTCAGCACGTGATGCTCAGAGTGGCGTTGATTTTCTCGCAAACGAATTGGGCGCAGAAGCAGATACAACAGATATTTCAGCGCTACTTAAATTAGCGCTACAAAATCAGGGTCGGAAATAGCAATGAGTGAAGAGAAACGAATTACTGAAACTGGAGGCGATGAATTCGAACGCTCGCAAGAGTTAGCGCTTCGACCAAAGTCCTTAGAAGAGTTTGTTGGACAGAAGCGAGTTGCTGATCAATTAGATCTCTTATTGTCTGCTGCCAGAAATAGAAAGAGCCCAGCAGACCACGTTCTACTTTCGGGGCCGCCAGGTTTAGGTAAAACAACTTTGGCAATGATTATTGCCACAGAAATGGGAGCGCCGATTCGGATTACCAGTGGACCAGCAATTCAACATGCTGGTGATTTGGCATCAATACTCTCTTCCCTTGTCGAAGGAGAAATTCTATTTTTAGATGAGATTCATCGAATGTCGAGACCAGCAGAAGAGCTGCTCTATTTGGCTATGGAAGATTTTCGGGTAGATGTAATTGTTGGTAAAGGCCCAGGGGCAACAGCTATCCCATTAGAACTTCCACATTTCACACTTGTTGGTGCAACTACTCGCGCTGGATTATTACCGAGCCCACTTCGCGATCGATTTGGTTTTACTGCGCAATTAGATTTCTATGAAGATGGCGAATTATCGGTAATTGTTGAACGCAGTGCGAACTTGCTCGGAGTTAAAATAGATAAAGCTGCCGTTATCGAATTGGGATCGCGTTCTAGAGGAACTCCTCGCGTAGCCAACAGATTACTTCGAAGAGTTCGTGACTATGCACAAGTTCATGGCGATGGAAGTGTGGGAATTTCGCAGGCCAGGGCAGCGCTCGAAATGTATGAAGTAGATGCGATTGGTTTGGATCGACTAGATCAGAGCGTATTAGAAGCGTTGGTTAAGAGATTTAATGGCGGTCCGGTAGGGATTTCAACTCTGGCGATGGCAATCGGCGAAGAGGGCGAAACGATTGAATCTTTAGCTGAGCCATTCTTGGTGCGCATGGGATTTATCTCACGAACTCCCCGTGGGCGAATAGCAACGGCCGCAGGATTTGAGCATTTGGGCGTGAAACCGCCGCTTGGAGCCTCAGATTTGCTTCCAAATTCGATCAGTATTTTCGACACACCCGCTTCTGATGCCTAGACTTGCGTCCCATGTCTGCCATTAATAATTTACAAAGCCCAAAGGGTGCAAAGGCTTCTTCGAAATCTGCGAAGTCGATTGCGATACTTGCTGTTGTACTAATTGCTTTCAGTGCTGTCGCCGTAATTCAAGGCGCAACCAAAGTTAAATTAGGACTCGATCTAAGAGGCGGTACCAGCGTCACGCTAACGCCCCGCGCAAGTGAAGGTGCAAAGGTAACTACTGAAGCGATTGATCAAGCAGTAGAAATTATTAGACAGCGCGTTAACTCATTAGGTGTTGCCGAGAGTGAAGTTGCTGCTCAGGGCTCTGGCACTAATCGTCAAATTGTGATTTCGGTTCCTGGCGAGACTGGCGAAAAAATTGTTCAACTCGTAGGACAGACTGCTGAACTGCGCTTCCGACAGGTTCTAGTTGAAGGCGCACCAAACGCAACAACAGCAGCAGCAGATCCAAAGAGCGCAACGCTTCCTTCTGGAGTTACACCAGAGATGAATGCAAAATTCGCGGCTCTAGATTGCACCAATAAAGCTAACCTCCAAGGTGGATCAACTGAAGCGCCAGATATCGCAGTTGTTTCATGTGATCGCGCCGGGAGTGCAAAATATATTTTGGCCCCAGCACAAGTTCTTGGAAGCATGATTTCAAAAGCCAGCGCAGCAATTGATCAACAAGGCGCAGCTGGTTGGTATGTAATGGTTTCATTTAATGGCGAAGGAACAAGCAAGTTTGGAGCGCTAACTACATCTGTAACTGGTTTAGCAGCCCCACAAAATCAAGTAGCAATCGTTCTCGATGGCTTGGTTGTTTCAGCTCCGCGAATCAATGAAGCTATCAATGGTGGAAGCGCGCAGATTACGGGAAGCTTTAGCCAAGAAGAAGCATCTAACTTGGCGAATGTTTTGAAGTATGGCGCCTTACCTCTTGCATTTGATCAGGGCGAAGTTCTTCAGGTTTCACCAACTCTTGGTGCTGATCAACTTCATGCCGGTCTATTAGCTGGTCTACTTGGATTTATTCTGGTATTCCTCTACTCATTTATTTATTACAAAGGCTTAGGAATTGTTACCGTTGCTTCGCTGCTCGTAGCAAGCGCAATCACTTATCTCTCATTCCTATTATTGGGAGAGTGGATCGGCTTTACCTTGACCCTCGCGGGAATTGCAGGTGCAATTGTTGCAGTGGGTATTACTGCTGACTCATTCGTCGTTTACTTTGAGCGCTTGCGAGACGAAGTTCGCGATGGTCGTCCACTTCGTTCTGCGGTTGAAACTGGTTGGGCTAAGGCCAGACACACAATTATTGTTGCCGATACGGTTTCATTAATCGCAGCAGCCCTTCTCTATTTCTTTGCAGTCGGCGGCGTGCGTGGTTTCGCATTTACACTTGGCTTAACAACTTTGATCGATTTATTGGTCGTCTTTGTTTTCACAAAGCCACTAGTTGCACTACTTTCAAAGCTTTCATTCTTTGCAAATGGCAGCAAATTGTCAGGATTCTCGGCCAAGAGTTTGGGCTTGAAAATCAAAACAGATGGCATAGAAAACTTGAAGGGTTAATCACATGAGCTCACTTTCAGGCATCGGTGGTCGGTTGTATCGTGGCGAAACTTCGATTGATTTCATTGGTAAGCGCCGTCGTTGGTATGCATTCTCGGGAATCATCATTATCTTGTCAGCCATTGTTCTAGGTACTCAGGGACTTCATCTTGGTATCGAATTTAAAGGCGGATCTGAATTTTCTATAACAAAGGCTGGAACTACCGTCGAAGATGGTCGCGCCGCAATCGCTAAAGCTGGTGTAACTGGCGAGAGCGTTGTCCAAAAAGTTGGAAACGATAGATTACGTATCCAAACCGGAGCGCTAGATTCATTCGCACAAGTTAAGCAATCACTTGCAGATAGTTTTGGTGTGAATGTTGATGATATAGATACGCAAATTATTGGTCCTTCTTGGGGTAAAGAAATTACTAAGAAGGCGCTCTACGGGCTTATTGGTTTTATTATCGTTGTAATGCTCTTCTTAACAATCGCTTTTGAATCAAAGATGGCGATTGCTGCGATTATTGCTACCGTACACGATGTATTTATTACAGTTGGCATTTATGCGCTAGTCGGTTTCGACGTAACGCCCGCGACCGTAATTGGATTCTTGACCATTCTTGGATACTCGCTTTACGACACAGTTGTTGTGTTCGATAAGGTTCGCGAGAATACAAAGTCAATTACAAGCACCGGGAAAATCACTTACTCCGCTGCTGCAAACCATGCTGTTAATCAGACTCTTGTTCGTTCATTCAATACATCTCTAATTGCGCTCCTGCCAGTTGCATCAATTCTCTTTGTAGGCGCTGGTCTTCTTGGAGCTGGAACACTTAAGGATCTTTCGCTTGCTCTATTCATCGGCTTAGCGACTGGAACATATTCTTCAATCTTTATCGCAACGCCAATTTTGGCGCAATTGCGTGAGCGCGAACCAGCAATGCGCGCGCTTGCAAAACGAGTTGCACAACATGCTCCAGGTTCTGTGACAATTGAAGCTAAGAGTTCAGTTGGCGCGACTGCAGATGCTGGCGAAAAAAGTGGTTGGGCTCGCGGTCCGCGCAATCAACCAAAGCGCAAGCGTCGTTAATCTCGCAACAACTTCTTAATTAGTTAAGATAGAACCATGAATCCGGTTCTAGATGTTTTGGCAAAATCACTAATTGCCCATCATCCTGCAACCTCACTATCAGAATTAGAACGTGCTTATGATGTTGCGGCAGATGCTCACGAAGGTCAGATCCGTAAATCTGGCGAACCTTATATAACTCATCCGCTCGCCGTCTCAGAAATCTTGGCTGAAATCGGTTTAGATTTAGAAACCATCATCGCCGCGCTTCTACATGACACAGTTGAAGATACTAAATACTCTCTTGAATCACTGAGACGTGACTTTGGTAAAGAGGTAGCAAATTTAGTTGATGGTGTTACTAAACTCGATAAATTGAATTATGGTCCAAATGCCGAAGCCGAGACACTTCGGAAAATGGTTATTGCGATGTCGAAAGATATTCGAGTTCTAGTAATCAAACTGGCAGATCGTCTACATAATGCACGCACATGGAAGTATGTTTCTGTTGAATCCGCCCAACGCAAAGCGCGCGAAACTCTGGATATTTATGCACCACTTGCAAACCGACTTGGCATGAGCGCAATTAAATGGGAGCTAGAAGATTTATCTTTTAAGACTCTTGAACCCAAAAAATATGAAGAGATTGAAAGACTAGTTCAGGATCGAAATCCCGCACGTGAAGCAATGACTTCAGAAGTTCTAAGTTTGGTTGAGAAGGATTTACTGGATGATGGAATCACGGCGAAAGTTTTAGGTCGTCAGAAACATTTATATAGTGTTTATCAAAAAATGGTCATTAGAGGTCGAGATTTCAATGAAATTTATGATCTAGTAGGAATCCGCGTACTGGTTGAAAGCGTTAGAGACTGCTATGCAGTTTTAGGAGCGATTCACGCGAGATGGAGTCCGATACCTGGACGATTTAAAGATTACATCGCAATGCCGAAATTCAATCTTTATCAATCGCTACACACAACAGTAATTGGGCCAAATGGTAAAGCCGTTGAGATTCAAATCCGCACCTTTGATATGCATGCACGTGCTGAATATGGAATCGCAGCGCATTGGAAATATAAATTAGCAAGCGTTGGAGAAAGCGCATCTGAAAAACCAGAAATGATGTGGCTTAAGCAATTACATGAGTGGCAGCAAGAGACTGAGGATGTTGGTGAATTCTTAGATACTTTGCGATATGACTTACGCACCCCAGAAGTGTTTGTCTTCACCCCAAAAGGGAGCGTTATTGCTCTTCCATCCGGATCGACTCCAGTTGATTTTGCATACGCAGTTCATACTCAGGTAGGGGATCGTTGTGTTGGAGCAAAGGTAAACGGGAAGTTAGTTCCACTCGAATCGGTACTTACCAATGGCGATGTAGTTGAGGTTGTTACAAATAAATCTCCAAACGCTGCTCCTAGTCGCGATTGGCTCAACTTCGTCTCATCCCCACGTGCTCGTTCTAAAATTAAAGCTTGGTTTAGCAAGGAGCGAAAAGAAGAGGCGATCGAGGCGGGCCGAGAATCAATCGCTAGGCAGATGCGCAAGGTTGGACTGCCTCTTCAAAAAATATTTGCAGGACAAGCTTTTCTTGAACTCTCACATGATTTGCACTATCCAGATATTGAAAGCATGTATGCCGCTGTTGGAAATGGACATATCAGTGCGCAATTCGTGATTGAGAAATTGGTTGCAGGAACTGACCTTCACGAACCCGATGCTGAGATTGAAAGCCATTCAATTCCTACGATTCATTCATTCGAACATCTGCGCCGAAATACTTCTGGCGTAGAGGTTGAAGGTGTTAATGACGTCTTAGTGAAATTAGCTAGATGTTGCACGCCGGTTCCGGGGGATGAAATCGTGGGATTCATAACGCGGGGAAGCGGAGTATCGGTTCACCGAATAGATTGTATAAATGTTGGTGATTTGAAGTTGAATCAAGGTGATCGAATAACTAACGTTAAATGGAATCTTTCAGCAAAGACAGCTTTCTTAGTTAACATCCAAGTTGAAGCGCTAGATCGAGCACGTTTACTTTCGGATATCACTCGTACACTTTCAGACCAACATGTAAATATTCTAAATGCCGCTGTGAGCACCTCTAAAGATCGCACCGCGATTTCACGCTTTACTTTTGAGATGGCAGATGCGTCGCATTTGGATGCCGTTCTTGCGAGCGTTAGATCGGTAGAAGGCGTATACGACGTCTACCGAGTTACTAATAATTAAATATTAGTTAGCGCTAAAGTCAGAAAGCCCCTTTTGGGCTTCAGCTAGCCAGACCTTACGAGCCTCAGCAGCTTCAGTCGCTACCTTCGCCTTCGCAGAGTTTCCAGCCGCTTGCGCTTTCGCTGCAGTGGCCTCATAGCCAGCAATCGCATCGATCAATCCCTGAACTACGTTATTGGCACGAGCTATAGCTGTCGGATCAGTTCGACGATTCTGCTCTTCAACTAGAACGTTGATTTCATCTTCGATTCTTGCAAGGCGGTTATCTAGAGCTGCTCTCTTGCTGCGCTCTGTCATACCAATTTTCTGCCATTGCTCCATCAGGGCACGGAAATTCTTGCGGGCAGAATTCAAGTCAGAAATTGGAAGTAACTCTTCGAATTTAACTATTAACTCTTCACGCTTAGCTAAGTTCGCCGCCATGGTTACTTGACGCTTATCTAAATCAGAGTTCTTTGCAGCGAAGAATTGATCCTGGGCGGCTTTGAAGCGTGCCCAAAGTTTTGCATCAACGCTTGCTTTTCCGCGACCAGAAGCCTTCCAAGAATCCATTAGCTCCTTGAATTTATGTGCTGTTGGCAACCATTCTTTAGAAGTGGCCAGCGCTTCGGCTTGCTTAACAATTTCTTCTTTCTTTGCAGCAACTTCATGCTGAACAGATTCAAGAGCGGCAAAATGGGTGCGCCGGCGCTTATCGAACTTATTTCTAGAAGACGAGAAGCGTTTCCAGAGTTCAGTATCTGTTGTCTTATCTAGTCTTGGAGCAGCCTTCCATTCATCTAGTAGAACCTTTAAACGCTCACTAGTTGATTTCCAGCTCTCAGAGAGCGCTAAAGATTCCGCCTCAACAACCAACTTCTCTTTAACTAGAAGGGCTGAAGCTCGCTTGGCTTCACGTACAGCGGATTCAATATCTTTGCGCTCCTGATAAGCCGCGCGGTGATCTTCGATTAGGTTTGGAATCTGGTCAACTGATGCAGCTAACGTTGCTAAATCTCCAACACCATTTAGATTTGCAACCGTTTCGCGCAATTTAACAACAGCCTCGGCAGCGTCGGAAGGAACCATCGCACCACTTTTAATTCGTGCAGCAAGCAGAGCAACTTCAGATGCGACAGCTTCAAATTTACGTACGAAATATGCGAGAGCTTCTTCGGGAGTCTTGCCTGGGTAAGAACCAACAGCTTTCTCGCCAGATGGAGTTAAGACATAAACTGTTCCGTCTTGATCAACTCGACCGAATTTAGATGGATCTCCAATAAGAGCAGAGGCGGCGCTTAAGTTGGACTCGCCGGTTGATACTGCTGCTACTTCGCTTGGTTTGATATCCATAAGATGCTCACTTTCGTTGCGCGGTAGGTTCGCGGTGTTACGAACCGTTCGTTATTGCTAACTAGAGCCCGCCATAAATTCTTTACAGATTTAAGTGGCAATAATTAGTTATGCGTGTGGGCTAAAGATACCCTTAACCGTTGCGATGGCAAAAGTCGGGCTAGCATCGCTCAAAATAGCTTCGGCGCCACGCGTGGAATAGGGGTGAGAGTTTGATTCTTGAAGTTATAGCCGCGCCCTATTTCGCCACTAACTGTTGGATCTTTGCGCCGACCAAGAACTCTGAATGTTTCATAGTGGACCCTGGAATGGCAAATCCAAACTTGGTTTCAGAGATAAAAAGCGTTATTAATAAATTTAATTTAAAACCAGTTGCAGTTTTAGTAACACATGGCCATCTCGACCACACATTTTCGGTACAGCCTTTTGCTAACGAATATAAGATTCCTGCACTGATACACGCAACTGATCGCAAACTGTTGGCTGACCCTTATAAAGCCCTAACTCCAGGTGGTGAGAGTTCGCAGATAATGGCGGCCTTTGGTGTTACAAAATTTGAAGAACCCGAAGAAGTTCGAGAGCTGCGCGATGGCGAAAGTTTCCAGATTGCAGGTTTTGATATTCAGGTATCACATGCCCCTGGCCACACTGCGGGTTCTGCGATGTTCACCGTCAATGATGAATTTCTGATTTCGGGCGATGTGCTATTCGCTGGTGCGATCGGAAGGACCGATTTGCCTACTGGTTCAGCTTCGGCCATGAGAAATTCATTGATTTCCAAAATCTTGCCGCTAAACGATGAATTAATTGTCCTTCCAGGACATGGCCCACAAACTACAATTGGACGCGAACGAAGAGCCAATCCATATTTGCAGGAGAATTTCTTGCAATCAAAACCAGAACGGGGAGAGTGATGCGAGAGCTGTCAGCCCCGAAAGGTGTAAGTGAATATTTTCCACCTCGTTCCCAGTACTTTGAGTTTGTCCGTGAAACCTTAATTAACGCGGCCAAAGTTTCGGGGTACCAATTAATGGAATTGCCTGTCTTCGAAGATACCGAATTATTCAAGCGTGGAGTTGGCGAATCTACCGATGTCGTCTCTAAAGAAATGTATACCTTTGAAGATAGAGGTGGACGTTCGATTACATTGCGTCCTGAAGGAACTGCTGGAGTAATGCGCAGTGTCATCGAACATAACCTAGATAAATTATCGCTGCCAATTAAAGTTTGGTATTCCGGTGCATTTTTTAGAGCGGAACGTCCTCAAGCAGGTCGTTACCGTCAGTTCTATCAAGTTGGAATCGAAGCGATTGGCTTAAATGATCCGGAGATTGATTTTGAGGTAATTGCCGTAGCTGACCGAGCTTTCAAAGCGCTCGGCTTAAAGTCATACCGTTTAGATATAACTTCTTTAGGCGATAGCAAGAGCCGCGCAAGTCATCGCAAAGATTTGCTTGCTTACTTGGCGACATTGGATCTCGATGAAGCAACTAGAGCAAGAGCAACTATTAATCCACTTCGACTCTTTGACGATAAGCGCATTGAAATTCAAAAGGCGATGGCGGGTGCTCCTCTTCTGCTTGATTATTTATCCGAGGAGAGCGCAGATAGTTTCGCGCGAGTTCAAGAACTTCTAACTGACGCTGGCATTGAATTTAGAATTAACCCACGCATGGTTCGAGGTCTCGATTATTACACCGGAACAACTTTTGAATTTGTGAGTGAGAAACTCGGCGCGCAATCTGGAATTGGTGGCGGCGGGCGCTATGACGGGCTAATGAGCGAGCTCGGGGGTAATGATTTATCTGGTATTGGTTTTGGGTTAGGTGTTGATCGGATTCTTCTTGCCTGTGAAGCGGAAGGAATCTTTGACTCGCAAGAAGTTAAGTCCGAGATAGAACTTTTCGTGATCCCACTTTCTGTCGCCGAGAAAAGTTATGTCGCTAAATTGGTTAATGAGCTGCGCAAAGAGGGCGTTAAATGCGATATGGCTTACGGAGATAGGGCACTTAAAGGCGCTATGAAATCAGCAGATAAGAGCGGGGCTAGATTTAGCATCGTAATCGGTGGCGATGAGATTAATTCAGGGAGAGTTGCCTTGAAAGAGATGAAAACGGGAACTTCAAAAGAAGTTAGAATCTCAGCCTTGAGTGATGAAATTAAAGCTAACTAAGAAGTTATCGGAGTCGATTAAAGATGATTAGAACGCACACTGCAGGTTCGCTTCGCAAAGGCGATGTCGGTTCCAAAGTAACGCTCGCGGGTTGGGTAGCAAGACGACGCGATCATGGTGGGGTTGCATTCATCGATTTGCGTGACTCTTCGGGCGCAGCTCAAGTTGTTATCAATGATGAGTCTTTGGCTGGTTCATTGCGCGCTGAATGGTGTGTTCAAATTACAGGTACGGTCCGAATTCGACCTGCAGGAAATGAAAATGCAAATATTCCTACTGGTGAGATAGAAGTAGTTTGCGAAGAGCTTGAAGTTCTTAGCGAAGCGGCTCCGCTGCCATTCCCAGTTGATAGCGGCGATCTCAATACAATCAGCGAAGAAGTTCGTTTGAAGTATCGCTATTTAGATCTTCGCCGAGAAGGTCCAGCAAAGAATTTACGTCTTCGCTCAAAAGTAACATCTGTAATTCGATCAGTTATGGATGATGAAGATTTCTTAGAAATCGAAACACCTTACCTAACTAGATCTACCCCAGAAGGTGCTCGAGATTTCCTAGTACCAGTTCGACTTCAACCTGGCAGCTGGTATGCCCTTCCGCAATCGCCACAGCTTTTTAAACAGTTGTTAATGGTTGCTGGCATGGAGCGTTACTACCAAATAGCGCGATGTTTCCGAGATGAAGATTTCCGTGCAGATCGCCAACCAGAATTTACTCAACTAGATATTGAAATGTCATTTGTGGATCAGGAAGATATCCTCAAAGTTGCCGAACGAATTCTCTCGAGGGTATTTGAGAAGGTAGCCGATTTTAAAATCCCACTTCCAATTCCGCGCATGACCTACTGGGAGGCTATGCGCCGATATGGTTCAGATAAACCTGATTTACGTTTTGAAAATGAGTTAGTTGATTGCACCGAGTTCTTCTCGGAAACCACATTTAGAGTTTTTCAAGCAGATTATGTTGGCGCAGTTGTAATGCCTTGCGGCGCAGATTCACCACGACGTGAATTAGATGCCTGGCAGGAATGGGCAAAAGCTCGTGGCGCAAAGGGATTGGCCTACATTCTTATCGCAGCAGATGGAACTTTAGGTGGTCCAGTTGCCAAAAATCTTTCAGAGAAAGAGGCTGCAAATATTGTTAGCCACGTCCATGCCAAACCCGGAGATGCAATTTTCTTCGCTGCCGGAGATCGCATTTCATCACTAAATCTTCTTGGTGCAGTGCGTTTAGAGATAGGAAAGCGTTGCAATCTTATTGATCTAAAAGCTTGGAACTTCTTATGGATTGTTGATGCACCAATGTTCGAGCAAATTGATAGCAGTGATTCAAATAGTGGCTGGACTGCCGTTCACCATCCATTTACTGGACCAAAACCAGAATTTGCGGAAAGCTTTGACAAGGATCCGGCTAACGCTCTTGCGTACGCATATGACATTGTCCTAAACGGTAATGAAATCGGAGGTGGATCAATCCGTATTCATGATCGAAAGATGCAAGCGCGCGTCTTTGACACCATTGGCCTTTCTAAAGCTGAAGCTGAAAGTAAATTTGGTTTCCTATTGGAAGCTTTCAACTATGGCCCACCTCCTCACGGTGGAATAGCGCTAGGACTTGATCGACTCTGCGCTTTACTTGCTGGCGCGGAATCAATTCGTGAAGTTATCGCATTTCCTAAGACTGCCAGCGGCGGTGATCCACTAACCGGAGCACCTACACCTATAACAGCGCCGCAACGAAAAGAGGCGGGCGTTGATTTTGTACCAGAGAAGAAATCTCAGGATTAATGCGCACGTTGCCAAGACGCCTTGCAATCGCATCGTTGTTGGCATGCTCACTCTTAACGCTTACTAGCTGTTCGCAATCACAGCTCTATGCCGCCGATAAAGAAAGTGGCGTTTATGTAGCGATTCCAAAAGAATGGAATAAAATTTCGAATCAGGCGCTCAATAAAGCCGAAGCAAAATCAACTTCTCCAGGTGCTGCAGAAAGATTGGCGAATGTTGTTTGGCAAGAGGGATACACAACATCTAAAGCTACGACAGCAGCGTCGGTACTTAGTTTGGATGCGCCAGATGGCGCTATCGTTTATGTGCGTGTCCGCGATTTAGATTATGACGATATGAATTCAATTTCTTATAATGCTTTGCGAAATTTAATTCTGCCTCTGACTACCTGGCTTGAAGATCCCACAAAAGCGAATCCAAAGTTTATGCTGCATGATGATTACGAAAGAGTAGAAAAAGTCGCAAGGGGAGTTCGCACCATATTCACCTTCGCGGATCCCAATGGAATCTCCGAGACTGTGGATCAAACTTCGCTGGTCTCAGATGATCGTTCGAGAATTTATATACTTATAGTTCGAGCCCCGACTAAGTATTTCAAAGGCAATGCCAAGGAACTTCAGGCTATCGGAGATTCCTTCACAGTGAGAGGCGATAAATGAGCGAACAGAGTCGGCCGAGAGATACCGATCGAAAGACGCGTATTCATCTAACTTTCTATGATCGCACCAAGTTCTTAATTCTCTTTGCTATTGTCTTTTTTGTTCTGGCTTGGGCCAGCATGGCAGATAATCCGCTTCTATCTTTTTCAGATGCAATAAATAGAACTGCTTCAGAGCGAAGCTGGTTATTGATTCTGGCCGGAGTTGAAGTTATACGTCAGATACATTTTGCGCTCTCTGAGTTGCTTGCCCCTTACCACGGTATCTGGCTGAAGTATTTTTCATTCGTCGATCGCTTGCTTCATAAATTAAGTGATTGGAATCGATTCCGTCTTGGCCGAGTTATAAAGTGGTTGATATTCGTGGCGCTTCTATCAGTAGTTCTCGGTGCCATCTACAAAGAGACCCCAGTACGCGCACTGTTCTTCGCTCCGAAAGCACTTTGGTCTGCGCTCCCAATGATTGGGCAGTTGTTATTTGCAGTTTTCTTTGTAGTAATTCAATTCGCAGCAATTTTCTGGTTCCTAAGTCGAGGCGGTGTCGATACTTATTTTCCAGATGACATTCGTACAAGATTTTCAGATGTTTGGGGTCAGGATCATGTTCTGAATCGAATTCGCGAGAATCTTCTCTTCTTAGAGTCGCCAGAATTAATTGAGAAGCATGGCGGATATGTCCCTGGCGGTATTCTGCTTTGGGGACCTCCTGGTACAGGTAAAACTTTGATGGCGGAATCTATGGCTGGTGAAACCGGAAAACCATTCGTCTTTGTTGATCCAGGTGCTTTTACAAATATGTTTATGGGTGTCGGAGTCTTGAAAGTTAAATCACTCTTCCGCAAACTTCGTAAATTAGCACTTCGCTACGGTGGAGTAGTGGTTTTCTTCGATGAAGCTGACTCACTTGGTAACCGAGGAATAAGTAAACCAAGCATGTTTGAAAGCACAGTGAAGAGTTCAATATTTTCAACTCCTTGTAATGGGGGAAATTATCTCTCTGATCCCGGTAAGTCGCTTGTAGCAACGACTGCGCTTACCACCAATCAATTTGTTATGGGCGGTGGCGGTGGTGGTGGCGGCGGTATGGGAACTCTTCAGGCTCTACTTACTGAACTTTCAGGTTTAAAAAAGCCACGCGGATTTATTAATCGTGTTGTTCGTAGAGCGCTAGGAATGCGCCCAAAGAACCCGCCAAAATATCGAATTTTAGTTGTAATGGCCACGAATATGCCCGAAGCTTTAGATGAGGCGTTGTTACGTCCTGGTCGAATCGATCGAATGTATCGCGTTGGATATCCGAGCAAGGCTGGTCGTATTAGAACTTATGAAGGTTACCTGGCGAAAGTTTCACACTCTCTTACACAAGATGAAATCGATAAGTTAGCAACGATTACACCTTACGCAACTGGTGCGATAATTAAAGACACAATCAACGAAGCGCTTATTATGGCGATTCGCAATGGTCGAACATCAATAACTTGGACTGATGTTATAAAAGCAAAGCAGCTCAAAGATTTAGGTCCAGCTGAAGATGTTGAATATATTGAACGCGAGCGACATGCTGTAGCAGTCCATGAAGCTTGTCATGGCGTGATGGCATATTTAGTACGTCAACATATGGCGATAGATCTGGCGACAATCGAAAAGGGTTCAGATTACTTAGGAATGGTTGCAAGTATTCCGCCCGACGATCAGTTCACAAGATGGCGTACCGAATATGAAGCTGACATTTTGGTTTCAATAGCTTCGCTAGCTGGTGAGCGAATGTTCTTTGATGGCGATAACTCTTCTGGTGTTTCCGGCGATCTTGAGAGTGCAACTACCATCGCAAGTTTTATGGAAGGTCATTGGGGAATGGGATCGACTATCTCTTCCCATGCCTCAAATCGCCGATATGAAGTTGGTGCGCCCGGAGGAAATAAAGGCAAGGATGATGGAAGAAAAGATCTTCGAATGGCACTTGGCGATCGCATCGAAAATAATCTAACTTCCTTACTGGCAAGAGCCGAAGAGATTCTAAAAGAGAATAAATTCAAGGTATTAGCGCTGGCGCATGCCTTAGAAACCTATAAGACTATTTCAGGTGATGATGTGGTTGCAGTGATGAATGCAAGTTCTGGACCGCTAGTTGATGGACGGCCATATTCAAGCCAAGAGAATCTCGATGCGATATGGAAATATCACTTGGCCGCAGTTGTAGCGCATCAGAAGCATGAACGACCTGAAGTTTCTATCCCGGTCTTTCAAGTCCTTTAAACGCTTTAATCTAGGTATCGGGTAGGCTTGGCGGTATGGGTCCAGGTGGAATTGCGACAATAATTGCAGCGCTCTCGCTATTTGTGATTGCAGTTGCCATTGGTTACGCAGTTGTTCGAGTTGGCAAACTTGTAGACCAGGCTGGCGCCGCGATTACCGACTTAACTAATGAAGTCACACCTTTACTCGAAGAAGTAACGCTCACGGTTGAATTGATTAATGGCCCACTTACGAGCATTAATAAAGTTACTAAGACCGTAGAAGGTTTGACTACAAAGATTTCAGGGTCGACAGAGGAATTTCTAGATAAGAACAAGATGGCGATGAATGCGGCAAGCGCATTGCTAGCAGTTTCCAAGCTTAAGAAGAAGAGCGATAGTGGCGCGAAGAAGTCCAAGCGCAAAGTCGCCGATGAGGAGTTCGAGTAGTCGCGTGAATTCTGCAGAAATCAGATCGCGTTGGCTTAAATTTTTCGAATCCGGGAATAGTCAAGGCCTAAAACATACGGTTGTTCCATCAGCCTCCTTAATTGCTGATGATCCAAATCTACTTCTTGTAAATGCTGGAATGGTTCCCTTTAAACCTTTTTTCTTAGGTGAAATTACGCCACCGTACCCAAGAGCTACATCAGTACAAAAATGCGTGCGCACGCTGGATATTGATGAGGTTGGAAAAACTACTCGTCATGCTTCGTTCTTTCAGATGTGCGGAAATTTCTCTTTTGGCGATTATTTCAAAGAGGGCGCAATCTCTCTCGCTTGGGAGTTGTTAACAAAACCTGTTGCAGATGGCGGTTATGGTTTTCCGCAGGAGAAGCTCTGGGTAACAGTTTTCCAGAACGATGATGAAGCTGCAGATATTTGGCATAAAAAAATTGGCGTTCCTAAGGAGCGAATCCAAAGACGCGGCATGGAAGATAATTTTTGGTCGATGGGTGTTCCGGGTCCTTGCGGTCCATGTTCTGAAATTTATTATGACCGAGGTCCACAATATGGAAGAGATGGCGGACCGGTTGCCGACGAAGATAGATATTTGGAAGTTTGGAATTTAGTTTTCATGCAAAATGAACGCGGCGCTGGTTCAGGTAAAGATGATTATCCAATTTTAGGGGAATTGCCAGCAAAGAGTATTGATACCGGCCTAGGTTTAGAGCGAATGGCTGCGTTATTGCAGGGCGTAGAAAACATCTATGAAATCGATACGACAATGCAGATTTTGAATACCGCTTCAGAACTAACTGGCGTCAAATATGGCACAAACGAGAAGAGCGATGTTGCGCTGCGTGTAATCGCAGATCATGCGCGAACTTCAATGATGTTAATAGGTGACGGCGTACTTCCTGGAAATGAAGGTCGGGGATATGTTCTAAGAAGAATGATGCGTAGAACTATTCGAAATATGCGAATTTTAGGCGCATCCGATCCAACGTCACGAGAATTGGTTGCCTCAGCGATCGGCGCTATGGGCCCTCAGTATCCAGAGCTTATTGAAGGTGCCGAGCGGATTACTGCAGTTACGGTTAATGAAGAAGAGTCATTCCTGACAACGCTTAAAAGTGGCACGCAGATTTTTGATATAGCAGCGGGAAGTGTAAAGAAATCTACTTCAACCAAATTAGATGGCGAGACCGTATTTAAGTTGCATGACACTTACGGCTTCCCATTTGATCTAACTTTAGAGATGGCGTCAGAACAAGGTCTTTCGGTCGATGAAGAAGGCTTTCGAAGATTAATGAAAGAACAGAAGGATCGCGCAAAGGCCGATGCTCGCGCTAAGAAGACCGGTCACACAGATGTCAGTGAGTATCGAAAAATTCTTGATTCTAAGGGTGCAACTAAATTTATCGGATATAGCGAGACAAGTAGTGAAGCAAAGATTTCTGCAATCATGGTTGATGGCAAGAGCGTTAATGAAGCAGATCTAAGCGCTGATGTTGAAATCATTTTAGATAGAACACCGTTTTATTCCGAAGGTGGCGGACAACTTCCAGATGGCGGTTTGATTACACTCTCGAATGGCGCCGTTGTTGAAATTGACGATGTGCAAACACCCGTTCCTGGCCTCATTATCCATAGAGGTCAAGTCATCTCAGGTTCACTAGATTTGAAGAGTTCTGCCTTGGCAACGATTGATATCGAACGCCGGCTAGCAATCTCCAGAGCTCATACCGCAACCCACATGGTTCATAAAGCTTTCCGCGAAATCCTTGGTGAAACTGCAACACAAGCTGGTTCAGAAAACTCTCCAGGACGTTTTCGTTTCGACTTCCCAGCCACAGGGGCGGTCCCAGTTAGCGTTCTAGAAGAAGTAGAAGGTCGAGTTAACGCGCTCCTCTTAGATAATTTGGAGGTAAGTGCCAAAGTAATGACGCAACCAGAAGCCAAAGCTATGGGAGCTATGGCACTCTTCGGCGAAAAGTATGGTGATCAAGTTCGTGTTGTAAGTGTTGGTGATTGGGCGCACGAATTATGCGGTGGAACCCACGTTAAATCTTCTGGTGAATTGGGTGTTGTTAAATTGTTATCAGAGTCTTCGATTGGCGCCGGAGTTCGACGCGTTGAAGCTCTAGTTGGGCGAGATGCTTACGGATTCTTAGCTAGAGAACATGTCCTACTTAATTCTTTAACGCAAATTATTAAGGGCGCAAGAGTTGAAGAATTGCCAGCGCGGGTCTCAGACTTAATTGAAAAACTAAAGGGTGTAGAGAAAGAGCTGGCTGGATTTAAAACCGCGCAGATACTCGCGAGCGCAACAACGCTCTTGAAGAGCACAACTAAAGTTGGGGGAGTAGAAATTCTTGCTGCTGAGTTAGCAGCAGAAATCTCTGGAGATGATTTAAGAACAATCGCTCTTGATTTACGTAATCGCCTTACGGATGGTGTTGTGGTCTTAGCCTCTGCCGGAAGTGAGCGTTCTACTCTCGTGGTTGCATCGAGTCCTGCCGCTATTGCAAAGGGTATAAAAGCTGGAGCGCTAGTTAAAGATGGTTCACAAATTCTTGGCGGTGGCGGTGGCGGTAAAGATGACTTCGCGCAAGGCGGCGGATCAAACCATCCGCTAATTGGCGAAGCTATTAATTCGATTGTTAAATCCATAGGTCAAACAGCAGGTAACTAAATGAAACCGGGCAGACGAATCGGTTTTGATTTTGGTGATGTGCGAATTGGCGTTGCGTGCTCTGATCAATCGGGAGTTTTGGCATCACCTTTAGAGTTTCTTGTTAATGGCGAAGGCAATTTAGAAGCAAAAATTTCAGAGCTATTTGCCCAATACGAACCTTTATATATAGCAATTGGTTTCCCAATTCATCTCTCTGGCAAGGAGAGTGAAAAGAGTAAGAGTGTTACTAAATTTGCTGAGCTAATTTCGACGCTAACCAAGGCCCCGATTTACTTAATTGATGAGCGGATGACCACGGTCTCGGCTAGTCGCATCCTGCGAGAGGCTGGCCATAATTCAAAATCTGCACGTAGCGAAATTGATTCAGCAGCTGCAGCGGCAATCCTAGATTCTGCATTGAACCAAGAGCGGCTTCAAGGTGAACCAATGAATCGATTTACACCATGAAATTTCGGCGAAAGAGCCTGATCATCACTCTAGTTCTCGCTCTAGCGTTTTTCATTTTTGTTAAGGCGCTGCCTTCGAATGATTTTTCTGATAATCAGGCTGGCCCGGAGATCGAATTTAAAATTTCAGATGGTGAACTTGGAAGTACGATTGCGGATAATCTTCAAAACCTTGGAGTTATAAAAAGTTCAGAGAAATTCATTGAAGAGTTTAATAAGAACGCAAAGGCTCGGGGGATAAGTCCAGGTTCACATCGAATTAATACGAACTTGCCAGTGGCTAAGGCCATCTCTCAACTATTAGATTCAAAACGCTTAAATAATCTAGTAGTAGTCTCCGAAGGTTCAACCTTGAGTGATGTCTTGCAAATTTTAAAAGCTAATGATCATATTTCCAAGACAAATTTGGATTATCGAAGTGTAAAGGCGCTCTATCCAAAAGCTACAACTTCACTCGAAGGCTCACTATTTCCTGCTCATTACACATTTGAAGACGAAACAACTCTCGCAAAAGCGCTTGAAACAATGGTAAATAAGGCCAGAGTAGAGAGTAGAAAAAGCGGTATAAATAACGGGTATGAAAATTACTCACCATTTGAAGTTCTCACAATTGCCTCAATGGTGCAGATAGAAGGCGATCCTTCAAATTTTGCGAAGGTTGCGCGCGTAATTTATAACCGCCTCAAGATTGGCATGGCACTTCAGCTCAATTCAACAGTTCAGTATGCGGCTGATCTGCGAGGCAGAATCACTCTTTCGAATAAGGCGACACAAATTAATTCTCCATATAACACCTATAAAAGACTCGGTCTTCCGCCTACACCAATTTCTAACCCAAGCAATGGCGCGATCGAAGCGACGTTAAAACCGGTCGACGGGGATTGGCTCTACTTCATTACAGTTGCACCAAGGGATACTCGTTTCACCAAGGATTTCGCCGAATTTTCGAAGTGGAACACTGAGTTCAATAAAAATGTAGCGGCAGGAAAATTCAAATGATAAATGCAGCTGTACTAGGTTCGCCTATATCGCATTCGCTCTCTCCCAGAATTCACCGAAAAGCTTTTGAGATTTTAGGTATTCCGGGAAATTACCAAGCGTTCGAAGTTACAGAGCCAGCGTTCGAAACCTTTTTAAGCACTCATAAGCCAACAGAGTGGAATGGTTTCTCTCTTACGATGCCACTTAAAGAGGCAGTGTTTGGTTCTATATCGGGAATCTCGGAGATCTCGCCTAGCGCAAAGAATATTAAATCTGTTAATACTATTTATCGAAAAAATGAAAATTGGGCTGCGACATCTACGGACTTACTTGCTTTTAACAATTTACTGAAGTTACAGCGCTCTTCTAGAGTGGCAATTATTGGGGCGGGTGGAACCGCGCGAGCCGCACTTGGTTCATTGGATGGAAGAGTGGATTCGGTAGATGTACTTCTGCGAAATCCAGAACGTAAAATCGCAATGATTAATAGCGCTCCTGGGATACGCGTTGAATTCAAAGATATGAACGCGCCTATCAATGGATATGATGTCGTAATTCAAACTACACCTGCGGGTGCATTCGATTCATATGCAAGTGCACTTATTTCTCCTAGCGGTCTGCTCTTAGAGGCTTTGTATCAACCTTCACCTACTCCTTTGTCCGCTAAATATTTAAGTGCGAATCTTCCAATTATTACCGGCAAAGAACTTCTGGTTGAGCAAGCTCTTTATCAAATTGAACTCTTCACTGAATGCGAGTTGGATTTTGATTTGATGCGAACTGCGCTGCTTGCCGAAATCGCCAGCGCTTAGAGTTATCCACACCGCAGAAATCTGAATTGGCATTCGCTATACCCTGGCGGCTATGCCAGATATTCTCATCGCCGCGGTTTATATCTACTTCGGTCTCACAATTTCTTTCCAAGATTTCAATTACCATCTGATTAGAAATCAATCTCTCATGAAATTCTTGGTTTCAAGTAGCGCAACTTTCATAATTGCTGGAAGGAGCGTTAGTTTCGTTGTAATTTGCTTTGCAACTCTCTTTGCAATTCTGCTACGCCTTCTCTTTGCAGAAAATATTGGCGCAGGGGATCTAAAACTCTTCATTGCGCTCTCTATGTGGTCTTCTAATGTTGAGTCCTGGCTTAGCTCATTTACAATTTCGTGGATCTTGGGAGGACTAGTAAGCGCCGTTGTTTTGCTGCGGAAAAGGCAGCTAAAAAGGAGATTTGCTTTTGCACCATTTGTATTTCTGGGTTTTTTGCCGGCCATTTAGCTAAATAGCGAGCGGGCGGTAAAGGTTTTCTGCCACAATAGACTCCTTGCTCAAGAGCAAAATGGCCTAGTTAATTATTGAGGAGTTCGTCGTGATTCGTTGGTTAACAGCTGGTGAATCTCATGGCCCTGCACTTAGCGCAATACTTGAGGGAATGCCCGCACATATTGAAATTACTAAAGAGATGATTGATGCAGATCTTGCAAGACGTCGTCTTGGATTTGGTCGAGGTGCTCGTCAGAACTTCGAGGCAGATGCTGTTTCAATTCTTGGTGGAGTAAGACATGGAAAATCTCAAGGTGGCCCAATCTCACTCCAAATTGCTAATTCGGAATGGCCTAAGTGGGAGAAGGTAATGGCTCCCGGAGTTATCGACGCTAAAGAGCTAAGTGAGTTAGCTAGAAACGCGCCACTTACTCGACCACGACCGGGTCATGCCGATTTAGTCGGTATGCAGAAATACGATTTCGATGACGCTAGACCAATTTTAGAGAGAGCGAGTGCCAGAGAGACTGCAGCACGAGTCGCACTTGGTGCGATTGCACGAGCATTTCTAGAGCAGAGCGTGGGCGTTAGAATCATGAGTCACGTGCTCTCGATAGGCACGGCTGGTGTTGGCAAAGAATATGAGCTACCAAAATATGAAGCCAAGGGTGAAATTGATTTAGATCCAGTTCGCGCCGCAAATAAGGAACTTAGTGGCGCAATGGTTGCCGAAATTGAGAGTGCGCATAAAGATGGCGACACACTTGGTGGTGTAATTGAAGTTCTTGCTTTCAATCTTCCAGTTGGTCTTGGTTCACATACTCATTGGGATCGCCGTTTGGATTCCAAACTTGCAGGCGCACTTATGGGGATTCAAGCAATTAAGGGCGTAGAAATAGGCGATGGCTTTGAATCGGCCAGACGTCGCGGATCAAAAGCGCATGATGAAATTGAGAAGAATTCTGCTGGAAAAATTGTTCGCAGAACTGATCGAGCTGGTGGCACTGAAGGCGGGATGACAAATGGCGAAGTTCTGCGCGTTCGTGCAGCCATGAAGCCAATCTCGACAGTTCCAAAGGCGTTAGACACAATAGATACTTCAACTGGTGCGGCTGCTAAAGCTATCAATCAACGATCAGATGTATGCGCAGTTCCTGCCGCGGGAATTGTCGCTGAAGCGATGGTGGCACTTGTACTAGCTGATGCAGTACTAGAAAAGTTTGGCGGCGACAGCGTTGCTCAGGTCAGCCGCAACTACAAAGCTTTTATTGAAAACCTGGAAATCGTCTGATGCCAAAGGCGGTTCTTATTGGCCCGCCAGGAGCGGGAAAATCTTCGGTCGCAAGAGCGCTATCAAAGTTATTAGATTGTGAAGTGTTAGATACCGATTTAGAGATTGAACGAAAATCTGGAAAGAAGATTGCTGAGATTTTCACGCAGGATGGCGAACCAGCATTTCGCATCCTAGAGAAAGAGGTAGTTCTAAACGCACTAGCAACGGCAAGTGGAGTTATAGCGCTTGGCGGTGGTTCAGTACTTGATGCAGAGGTAGCAGATTATTTAAGCAAGAGTTCAATACCAGTTGCATACTTGGAAGTTTCGATCTCACAAGCTGCACCGAGAGTTGGCTTCAACAAAGAGAGACCTTTGCTGGCGATAAATCCTAGGCAACAATGGATGGCCTTAATGGAGGTACGTCGACCAATCTATGAGGGACTTGCAACATTTAAAATTGCTACTGATAATCGCAAACCGGCTGAAGTAGCCCAAGAAATTGCTACCTCGATTGGATCAATCAAATGAAACCGATTTCTATAACAGCCGAAAGAGATTACGATGTTATCTTCGATCGAAGTTGGGTTCGTGAGCTCGAAAAGATTTCGGAGAGCTTCGACAAGACTTTGGTGCTGATTCCTAAATCACTCTATCAACTCTTTGGAATTTCAAAAATTGAGTTATCTAAAATTCGGTTTTTGCAGACACCTGAGGGCGAAGCTGCTAAGACCCAAGATTATTTGCAAACAGTGTGGCAAGAGTGCGGAAATTACGGCCTAACCCGAAGTGATTGCATAGTAGGGCTCGGTGGTGGCTCAACTACAGATCTTGCGGGATTTGCAGCAGCGACTTGGCTTCGCGGAATCAATTGGCATGCAATTCCAACCTCCCTTGCCGGCATGGTCGATGCGGCCATCGGTGGTAAAACTGGAATCAATAGTGAGCACGGAAAGAATCTTATTGGCGCCTTTCACTCACCTAATTCAGTGATTGTTGATTTCACTTTCTTAGAAACTCTTAGCGATCGTGATTTCAATGCAGGTATGGCCGAAGTATTGAAGGCGGGATTTATCGTCGATCCTAAAATACTTGAACTCGCACTAGAAGCTAAAGCCAATTTACAGGAGTTGATTTGGCGAAGCATTAAAGTTAAAGCTGATGTAGTTAGCTCTGATTTTAAGGAGAGCAAACTTCGGGAGATTTTAAATTACGGACATACTTTGGGACATGCAATTGAAGCGAATGAGAATTATGAGTTACGACATGGGGAAGCTGTGGCAATCGGGTTAGTCTTCGCAGCTGAATTAAGCAATGTCACGGGAAATCTGGCGGGCGAAGAAGTAGCTAAACACCGAGAATTATTAACTAAGTTCAATCTACCTATTTCTTATCGTGCTGGGGAATTTCAAAAACTTATCGACCTAATGGCGGGGGATAAGAAGAGCAGAGGCAAGAGAGTAAGATTTATTGGACTTGGCGAGATAGGCAAAGTTATTTGGATGGAATCAGTAACCTCCGACCAACTGAAGCTGGCTTATGAGAGAATTTCCTCATGAAAATTCTGGTATTGAATGGTCCCAATTTAGGTCGCTTAGATCTTCGGGATTCCAATATTTATGGTGATATTGATTTTGCTGGGCTTGTGAAATTCATAATTAAGAGTGGCGAGGAACTCGGCCTTACTTGCGATGTGCGCCAGAGTGATAGTGAAGTAGAGATGATTTCTTGGTTACATGAGGCAGCAGATCAAAAAATTCCAGTGATTATCAATCCAGCAGCTTTCACTCATTATTCATATGCAATACGGGATGCCGCAGATATGGTTTCAAGCCCATTAATTGAGGTTCATTTATCTAACCCAATGTCTCGAGAAGAATTTCGACATACATCCGTCATTTCAGGAGTTGCGAACGGAACTATCGCAGGATTCGGTCCTGATTCATATCGCCTAGCGCTAATAGCGATAACAGGAATGCTCAAAGGCGTTAAGTAACTCGGTTTTTTCTAGGGTATTCTTGGCGGCTTACGGCAGGCGCAAATCGCAGCTTAGCTTTTTCTCGAAATGGAACTTGGATTATGGCAACAACTAACGACTTAAAGAATGGAATGACTCTCGATATTGAAGGTCAACTCTGGAATGTAGTTGAATTCCAACATGTTAAGCCAGGCAAAGGCCCAGCTTTCGTTAGAACCAAGTTGAAATCAGTTACAACTGGAAAAGTTATCGATCGCACTCTAAACGCCGGAGTGAAGGTTGATGTTGCTATTCTTGAAAAGCGCGATATGACATTTCTTTACCGCGATGGTGATGATTTCGTATTTATGGATCAAAAAACATTTGACCAAATGAATATCAGTGCGGCTGTCGTGGGGGATAGTGCTGATTACATGTTAGAAAATTGCGAAGCTAACGTTGCCATTCATGAAGGCAATCCACTCTATATCGATCTCCCAGCATCTGTAGAGCTAACAATCACTTACACTGAACCTGGCTTGCAAGGCGATCGCTCTTCTGGCGGAACTAAACCGGCTACTTTGGAGACTGGAATTACAGTTCAAGTTCCGTTATTTATTAAGCAAGATGAGAAAGTTTTAGTTGATACTCGTACTGGTGCATATCTAGGTCGAGCTAACTAGTGAGTGCTCGCCGAAAGGCGCGCAAGCGTGCTCTAGATTTTCTCTATGAAGCTGATATTAAAGGTGTTAGCGCATTAGATTTACTTGCCGCCCGACCGGCTGATGAGTTATCCCAAGGTGAATATGTAACTAAATTGCTTCAGGGAGTTAGCGAACATAATTTAAAGATCGACGAGTTGATAACTACATATGCCCAGGGTTGGGATATGGATCGGATGCCGGCGATAGATAGAAATATTCTGCGAATCGCGCTCTTTGAAATACTTTGGCTAGAGAACCTCGATGATCAAATCGCGGTTTCACAGGCAGTAGAAATTGCTACCGAACTTTCTACCGATGATTCTGCGAAATATATCAACGGAGTTCTTGGGCGGATTATTGTTCTAAAGCCATCTTTTGCGCTGTAGCTTACTTGTTTAAGAGCAATCGATTAGAGGCCAGGAACTCGTAGGCGTTAGTTTCATCCCGATTTATTAGCAGTCCAATCGTTGTTAGATCTGCGTTTCGAATAGAGAGAACTTCGCCATTCCAATCGTGTCGCTTGGCGCAAAGCAAGGTAGCAAAATTTCTGATTGCAATTAATTCAGGTAGATATGGATTCTCATTTGTGGTTGCCCTTAAATCCAACGTTATTTTTCCTCTATGGCTGGAGGCGGTATTTCTGGGAATCCCAAGAAGCTCTTCGAGTGGGACTTGATAAAAATTAGCTAATGAAACGGCCTTCTTGACCGAGAGGGCCCGATCACATCGCTCGTAAGAACCAATCACAACCGCCTTCCAAACTCCGCCAGAGTTCACTTCCACATCCATGAGGGTAAAACCTTTTGCCTTTCTAACCGCCTTTATTGATGCTGCAATCTCTTCTATTGAACGTTCTGGGATATTTATCATGGTGTGAGAATAGGCAGGGAGAGTCGCAAATGGATTTGGCTATCCACAGGTGGTATCTTTTCCCCGCCCGAGAGGCAAGAAAGTCCTTTAACGATCCGTCCAGAGAGGCGGCGAAGGAGAAGTAAATGGCTACAGTCCTGGATGCCGGCGAAATAGGCCGAGCGCTTAAGAGAATTGCTCATGAAATTATTGAGCACAATCATGGTTTAGAGAACGTTGTTCTACTGGGCATTCCAACTAGAGGTGCCTTCTTAGGAACGCGAATTGCCAACTTCCTTGGTGAGATTGCATCGCCAGTGCCTGTTGGAACTTTAGATATAACACTGCATAGAGATGACTTGCGTATGCGCCCACCTCGACCGCTACTTCCAACAAATATTCCACTTGGGGGAATTGAAGGTCGAGATGTTGTTCTAGTTGATGATGTCCTTTTTAGTGGTCGCACAATTAGAGCCGCACTAGATGCAATAGGTGAAATTGGAAGACCGCGAAGTGTTCAGTTAGCTGTCCTAGTTGATCGCGGCCATCGTGAACTTCCGATTCGCGCAGATTATGTTGGCAAGAATATCCCCACATCCTCGAATGAATCGGTACGAGTTCACCTCTCTGAAATCGATGGAAATGACAGCGTCGAGATAACGGCTGGTGCGTGATGGATAAGCATTTACTTTCCATCAATGACCTTTCGGCAAGCGAAGCGATTCAAATTTTAAATACTGCTAGCGAACTATCAAAAATATCTGATGGACCAATGAAGAAACTCCCTACACTTCGGGGACGCACTGTTGTGAATCTATTCTTTGAGGATTCAACACGCACCAGAATTTCTTTCGAATCGGCTGCTAAAAGATTATCTGCTGACGTTATAAATTTCTCAGCAAAGGGCAGCAGTGTTAGCAAGGGAGAATCGCTTAAAGATACTGCGCAAACCCTGCAAGCAATGGGCGCAGATGCTGTAGTAATTCGACATGGTGCATCTGGGGCAGCACAAAGACTTGCAGATTCTGGATGGATCAGTGCATGCGTAATAAATGCTGGTGATGGCACGCATGAACACCCAACACAGGCCCTGCTCGATGCGTACACAATTCGAAGTAAATTTCCAGATTTAACAGAGAATTTCAATGGTCTAAAAGTTGCAATAGTTGGTGACATTCTCCATTCGCGAGTTGCAAGAAGTAACGTCTTGTTGCTAACCAAATTGGGAGCGAAGGTCACTTTGGTGGCACCACCAACTCTGATTCCCGTTGGTATTTCTAATTGGCCAGTCGAAGTTAGTTACGACTTGGATCAAGCAATTAAGAATGTAGATGTTGTAATGATGTTGCGAGTTCAATCCGAGCGAATGGCGGCATCATTTTTTCCATCCGAGCGCGAATATTCCAGAGGCTACGGATTAGATCTAGCACGGTTAAATTCTCTAAATAGTTCAACGATTGTTATGCACCCAGGACCAATGAACCGAGGGCTAGAAATTTCGGCGGAAAGCGCTGATTCACATAAGTCGGTCGTGCTAGCTCAGGTGGCTAACGGAGTTCTAATTCGCATGGCGGTTCTTTATCAATTACTTGGTGGCGCAGCGCTAACCGGAGAGGTCAGTGCTTAGATGAAATACACAATTAAGAACGCTCGCATGTTGGATGGTGCGGTTGTAGATATTGAAATTGCGAATGGTGTTATCGCCAATATTGGTAATGGCATAAATTCGGGCGAGATTATCGATGCAGCTTCTAATCTGGTTATTCCGGGATTAGTTGATCTACATACGCATTTGCGCGAACCAGGAAGAGAAGATAGCGAAACTGTAGAGACTGGTAGTGCAGCGGCAGCAAAAGGTGGCTTTACTGCAATATCTGCAATGGCTAACACTTTTCCGGTAGCAGACACTGCTGGAGTTGTAGAACAGGTTTTCAGATTAGGACAGGAAGCTGGCCTATGTGATGTGTTCCCGATTGGAGCTGTTACCTCAGGATTAGAAGGAAAGAAATTGGCAGAGCTTGGTGCAATGGCTAATTCGAAGGCACAAGTTCGTATCTTTAGCGATGATGGTAAATGCGTTTCTGATCCATTGTTGATGCGTCGCGCATTGGAATATGTAAAAACTTTCAATGGAATAATCGCTCAACATGCTCAAGAACCAGCGCTAACTGTTGGTTCGCAAATGAACGAAGGAATAGTTTCCTCAAAATTAGGATTGACTGGCTGGCCCGCTGTTGCCGAAGAAGCAATCATTGCGCGCGATATTCTCTTAGCCGAGCACGTAGGAAGCCGACTTCATATCTGTCACTTAACTACAGCAGGCGGAGTAGATTTAGTTAGGTTCGCAAAATCGCGAGGAATTAGCGTTACCGCAGAAGTAACACCGCATCACCTGCTACTCACAGATGAGCTTGTGGCTAATTACGACCCGGTTTTCAAAGTTAATCCACCTCTTCGTACCGAGAACGATGTGATAGCCCTACGCAAAGGTCTAGCTGATGGCACTATTGATATCGTCGGTACAGATCACGCACCACATCCAACAGAGGATAAAGACTGTGAATGGCAGAGCGCTGCTTTTGGAATGGTTGGATTAGAAACAGCGCTCTCGGTAGTAGTTAAAGCGATGATCGAGACTAATCTGATGAATTGGGAAGATTTGGTGGACCGGATGTCTATCGCGCCCGCACGAATAGCTGGATATTCAAAACACGGACAGAATGTGGCGAAAGGCTCACCAGCGAATCTAACAATCATCGACACGGCGGCGACATGGATTGTGGACCGTAATAGACTCGCTTCAAAGAGCAAGAACACTCCCTTCGCCGGCATGACAATGCCGACTCAGGTTCGCCACACTTTCCTCAATGGCCAACTTGTTCTTAAAGATTCGCAGATTGTTCAAAAATCGAATGGGGGAAGCAATTGAGTAAGGCTTACCTCGTTCTAGATGATGGGAGTATTTTCGAAGGCGAAAGTTGGGCGCTAGAAGGGGAAACTTTTGGCGAGGCAGTCTTTCAGACTGGCATGACTGGATATCAAGAGACTTTGACCGACCCTTCGTATCACAAGCAAGTTGTCATCATGACGGCGCCTCATATCGGTAACACTGGAATGAATAGCACCGATGAAGAGTCGTCCAAAATTTGGGTGAGTGGTTTTGTTGTTAGAAATCCTTCTCCCGTAGTTAGCAATTGGCGCGCAACTAGAACTCTTGAGGATGATTTGATTTCAAATGGTGTTGTTGGCATCAAGGGAGTCGATACTCGAGCAATCACTAGACACTTACGCGACTTAGGCTCAATGCGAGTTGGAATATTCTCAAATACGCAATTAACCCGCGATGAGATGGTTATTAAAGTTCGGAAATTGCCTCAAATGGCCGGTTCTTTCCTTGCCGATGATGTCTCTACAAATGCTACCTACATAATTCCTGCTATTGGTGAGAAGCGATTTAAAGTTGTTGCACTTGATATGGGAATAAAGGCGGCAACTCCGCGATCAATGTCAGAACGTGGAATTGAAGTCCATGTAGTTCCCTCTAAAATCACCTTCGATGAGATAGCAGCTATGAAACCGGATGGTGTATTCCTATCGAATGGCCCCGGCGATCCAGCGACTATGGTCGATATGGTTGCTTTAGTGCGCGAAGTTTTGGCTGCGAAAATTCCACTCTTTGGAATCTGTTTTGGTCACCAAATTATTGGTAGAGCGTTGGGCTTCGAGACTTACAAACTACCTTTTGGTCATCGTGGTATTAATCAACCTGTAAAGAATTTGCGGAGCGGTGTTGTAGAAATTACTGCTCATAATCATGGTTTCGCAGTAGCTGCGCCAATTGAAGGAAACTTTAATACGATTTATGGCGCCGGATTTGTAAGTCATATCTGTCTCAATGATGGTGTTGTTGAAGGGCTAGAACTTTTGGAGACTCCGGCCTTTAGCGTTCAATATCATCCAGAAGCTGCAGCTGGACCGCATGATGCAAGATATCTATTTGATCAATTTGTGACACTTATGTCGAATGCGGGTGGAGCAAATGCCTAGAGATAATTCAATTGAGAGCGTTCTAGTTATTGGAAGCGGGCCTATCGTTATTGGTCAAGCCTGCGAGTTTGATTATTCTGGAACCCAAGCCTGTCGTGTTCTACAAAGTGAAGGTATTCGGGTAATTCTGATCAATTCAAATCCAGCAACAATTATGACCGATCCAGAATTTGCAGATGCTACATATATCGAACCAATAACCCCAGAGATTATCGAACAGATAATTCTCAAGGAGAAACCAACGGCGATTCTTGCAACGCTGGGTGGACAAACAGCGCTAAATGCTGCGATGCAACTATATGAGCGTGGATCTCTAGAGCGACTTGGCGTGAAACTAATCGGCGCCGATATTCCAGCAATTAAACGGGGCGAGGACCGGGAAATTTTCAAGGAGATTGTAGAAAAAATCGGTGGTTCTTCGGCGAAATCAATTATTTGTCACACGATGGAAGAGTGCATCGCTGGAGCAGCAATTCTTAACTACCCAGTAGTTGTTAGACCATCTTTTACGATGGGTGGACTTGGTTCAGGCATTGCGCATAACCAGAGTGATTTGGAATTGATTGCAGGCGCGGGGTTGCGCCATAGCCCAACAACTGAAGTTCTGCTTGAAGAATCAATTATTGGTTGGAAGGAATTTGAGTTAGAAGTCATGCGCGACCACAAAGATAATGTGGTTATCGTTTGCAGCATTGAAAATATTGATCCGATGGGTGTTCACACCGGAGACTCAATAACGGTAGCGCCCGCACTAACGCTCACTGATGTTGAGTATCAGAAACTTCGCGATCTCTCGATAGATATTATTAGGGAGGTCGGTGTTGCAACAGGGGGATGTAATATCCAATTTGCAGTTAACCCAGCAGATGGTCGAATTATTGTTATCGAAATGAATCCTCGTGTTTCTAGATCTTCAGCGCTAGCTTCAAAAGCAACTGGTTTCCCAATTGCCAAAATAGCAACAAAATTAGCAATTGGTTACACCTTAGACGAAATTCAAAATGACATTACGAAATCTACACCAGCCTCTTTTGAGCCGACTCTGGATTACATAGTGGTTAAAGTGCCGAGATTTGCCTTCGAAAAGTTTCCTGAGGCAGATACAAAACTTACAACGACAATGAAGAGCGTTGGCGAAGCGATGGCAATTGGAAGATCATTTCCGCAGGCACTGCAGAAAGCCTTGCGCTCGGTTGAAAAGAAGGGAACGAGTTTTCATTGGAATACTTCTGGGGTAACTAAGGAGTATTTACTTGCTGCGATGTCGGTCCCAACAGAACATCGACTTCAACAAATTCAGCTTGGTCTTTTTCTTGGATTAACAATTCCTGAAGTATTCGCCGCGACCAAGGTTGACCCTTGGTTTCTCACTCAAATAGTTGAGATTAACCAGGTTGCCCAAGAAATCTTGAGTGAAAACCCACTATCAGAAGAGCTGCTTCGTAAAGCGAAAAATTATGGCTTCTCTGATCTTCAAATTGCGCATTTAACGAATCAGAAGAGCTCTGATGTCATGGCAGCTCGCGCACGAATTGGATTACATCCGGTTTTTAAAACAGTTGACACATGTGCTGCTGAATTTGAAGCTCACACGCCATATCACTATTCGAGTTATGACTTGGAGAGTGAAGTTATTGCTCGCACAAAACCTGCGGTAATAATCCTGGGAAGTGGTCCCAATCGTATTGGTCAGGGAGTTGAGTTTGATTACTCATGTGTTCACGCAGCCTTCGCATTGAAAGAAGCTGGGTTCGAGACTGTGATGATCAATTGCAATCCAGAAACTGTCTCAACCGATTACGACACATCCGATCGTCTCTATTTCGAACCACTTACTCTTGAGGATGTTCTGGAAGTTATTCGCGCAGAACAAGCCGCAGGACCAGTTCTCGGAGTTATCGCACAATTGGGTGGACAGACTCCACTTGGTTTAGCACGCGGCTTGCAAGAAGCAGGAATTACGATTCTTGGAACCTCGCCTGATGCAATCGATATGGCTGAAGATAGAGGTCAGTTCGGTGAACTTCTAAATGTAAGTTCTTTAGTTGCTCCTACATTTGGCATGGCAAATACCTTCGAAGAGGCAGTAGAGATCGCCCATCGAATTACCTATCCAGTCTTAGTACGACCATCATTCGTATTGGGT